>Ga0315284_10000617_pt1 | contig 48514 bp, 45 predicted proteins | sample YL17G09_16_MG_FD_203696 | JGI IMG/M metagenome (GOLD analysis project Ga0315284, IMG submission 203696) | Sediment microbial communities from Yellowstone Lake, YNP, Wyoming, USA - YL17G09_16 | ecosystem: Environmental > Aquatic > Freshwater > Lake > Sediment | place: USA: Wyoming | collected...
TCGGTGGAGAACATATCTTCCGTCAGGGTCTTTAGATATAGTAGCGCATCAATTTCCGATTTATATTGTTCCAAATATAAGTGTTTCTTATGATTCTACTATTTGTGAAAATTATACGGCCTCGGCGTTTCCATATAGTTTTAAAGAACTTTCGATACCACAATCAGCAAATGCTTCTAAATTTGGTCCAAGTAAATTTAATAATGAAAGAATAAAGAAACAAACGTATACTTTGGAATCTAGGTTGGATAGAACTACTCGTTCTACTAGAAACACAAATCAAAGTTTTTCGCCAAATTCTGCCCAAGTGGGATTATTTATAGATCCTCAAAGAGCTAGAAACGAAGACATTTTACATTATTTTGGTCATGATGGCATTATGGATTTGATTGCAGATCCAGAACTGATGTATTCTAGTAATTATCCATTATTAAAGAACAAACAAGTTGAATTCGATAAAGCCGGTATCATTAACAATAAAAGAAATCTTTTTAACGAATTAATTAGTATTTATAAATTTTATATTGATAAATCAGTTTTTCAATCTATCAAAAATGTTATGCCTGCTAGAACCACTGTTGCTACAGGCATAGTTATTGAACCCAGCGTTTTAGAAAGACCAAAATACAAACATCAACCGATGACTTCTAGTTTTGTGTCGGCGGAATTTTATCGTGGAGAAATGACGGCGTTTAGGGAATACCCAACTGCCGATCAATCGTCAAGTATTAGTTCTACGTTGTTGTGGGCCGATCCAAATATAGATTTTGATCAGTTAATGGAATCGTCTTCAAAATCCACTCTAAAATCGTCAATGCCTCCAAATTACAAAGAAACCGTCGATTTGACTTATATCAATTATCCTAGTAGAAATTATCCGGTCAACTTTGTTAATTTTGCATACGAAAATTCCGACCCATATCAATCGTCTGTATATATTGATTTTGCAAAAAAAACCAGAGTGGATTCGGGATCGTCGGATGGTGTACCAATTTTAGGATCTATTAGTTCGTATCGTCCAAATGATAGACCACAAGTATCCAACGGATCGATTGATATGCATTATGTCTTAAAAATGTGGCAGAAACATCATGTATATTATAAATCTGGCTCGCACAGTAAAAACGACAATTTAAATGATGATGCATATGTTTCTTCTTCTGTGTATCTTTATAAATTGATCATAGTGGATGATGCTTTTATGAAAAGATCGGTATATTTTAAGAGTTTTGATGTTGATGGAAGATATGATCCATCGGCAAATTATTTAAACGGAGCATACACCCATAGTATAAACACGTTTAAAGGAACACCAGAAAAAGTTTTTAGTAATATTATAGCTACAGATTTCAATCCGATAAATCCAGCAGTGTTTACAGAAGAAAATAACGGATCGGATATATATTTTGAATTATTTAAAGAAATATATCCGAGAAATCATTACACCCACAAATTGGCGCAGTTTTCCAAAACTAGGTTCGTAAATTCTGTGGGAACTATTTTTATAAAAGGAAGACAAACAAATGCTACAACGATTGGATTGAATGGTATTACAAACAATACCTATCCAGTTGAATCGTTCAACGTAAGTAATGTTAATGTTATTAACGAAGAGAACATATTAAATCAATAAAACCATGAAACGTTGTGGAATATATAAGATAATTAATAAAATCGTATTCGATGGGGAAATGTAAAAAGAATAAAATCCCATTTACAGAGTATGAAAACATAAAATCTTTATATTTATCAGGTAGTATGAATAAGAGAAAACTGGCCTTTAAGTATGGAGTGACTCCAGCTTCCATAGCCAAAATATTAAAAAATATAGGAATATAATATGTCGTATATAGATAATCAAACCATAACCGTGGATGCAATTCTAACCAAAAAGGGGAGAGAATTGCTAGCAAAAAATGGAAATTTAAATATTACATCTTTTGCTCTAGCAGACGACGAAATAGATTACACACTGTATCAGGCGGATCATCCAAATGGTAGTGCGTTCTACGACATAGCATTAAGAAACACCCCCGTGTTTGAACCCGTCTCGGATGAAACCCAAGTGATGAAATACAAACTGGTTACTCTTAATCAGGGTGTCACATCCATTCCAGTCATTTCAATTGCTCAAGACAAAATTTCTGTTCAACGAGATTATACAGGCGATATTATTATTTCTCCAAGCACCAACCCATCTTATAATCTTTCTCTTGGATATACAGCTATTATTGGGAATAAAAATGTCGGTGTATTGGTTGTTGAAGAAACAAATTCGATCAATTCCGTTTCAAGCACCATACCAACGTTTGCTGGAGATATAAATACAGCAAGTTCTCAAGCGGTTGTTGGTAAAAAATTCCGTTTTCTACCAAATAGTAGTTTGGGAAAGACGACTAGCACAACATTAACCGTGATTGGTAATGAATCTGGCGGTAGTGTATCAATCGAAGTCACTGTCACAGTTCCTACGGCAACATAAAGGCAATAATATGATATTTAAAACTTTTGATGAAACTGATATCGTAGCAGGCAGAACGACCCGTGTTGCTAGTGGATTTTGGCCAGATGGAGAAACATATTGGAGTGCTAGTAATTTTCAAGATAATTTTTATTCATTAACATCTTCCGTTACTCCGTCGCCAGCATATGGATCATCCGTATATGATGTTCGTAAAACTATGTTTTATATTGATGTGTATCCAAATATTACATATAGAGACAATAACGACCCATATTTTTCTGTAGCGTATGGAAATATATATGGTGATGTAGGAAGCGGTTCATTTAACCTTGATACGGGAAGCATTAAGACATATTTTGGTAAAGCCATTTATACTCAGTATAAGAATTTACTTCTTGGTATTGCTGATGCTACCGGAAAGTTTAGTTTCAAGACCGGTTCTTGGGGATCAGAAGTTACGATTGATGCAGACGATATTTGGGTGGTAAATTTTTCATCTTATAAAATGAAAGACAAGATTGATGCGGGTGTATTTGAAATGTCCTTATCTGGGTCTAATGGAATATTTACTTTTAAAGACGATTCTCCATTTTTGACTCAGGCTTCTTCTGTCTATACCTTGATCACGGGATCTATAAATGACGAATCCAACACTACTCCGTCTTATCAAGGAGTTGGATTGCTTTATCCTTCCGATGGAATAGTCATTTTCAACTGCTCTAAAGTAGCAGATCTTGTTGGTTTAAGAAATGTCAGCGGATCAAATCTCGTTGCTCCATTTAATTATACAACAGCATCGTCATATGGTATAAATAACAACACCACTATTGTACAGGCTCCTGGAAATGCAAAGGCTTTTGTGTGGAGTATTGAAAATTCTAGTAAAGTGATGACGGTAAGAAAATCCGAATTTGTTCCAGCAAGGCATTATTTTATTAGAGTAAAGAATAGAGATTTTAATTATTCTAACAATCCAACTTATGTGTATGATGGTACTGACGGCGTTCATGCTCAGGGAACTATTTATAATGAAGATTTCATCACCGACCCAAAAACATATATTACGACGGTTGGTCTATACAATAGCGATAACGAATTGATCGCTGTTGCTAAACTTAGCAGGCCGGCCGTAAAAGCCTTCGACAACGAACTTTTGGTGCAAGTAAAAGTGGATTTTTGATAATAAATTGGTTATTAATAAGAATCCAAATATAGTCGTAGAAACATTGTCTTCTTATATTTATTTGTAAGATGTTAAAAGAACTTAAAAGAGATAATGTTCAGATTGCTCCTTTTATTGTAAGCAAAAATTGGGTCACGTCGAATTTTATTAACGACGATTTGCTCCTCACGGAAGCAGGTGAATCTATTATAGTTGAATATGTTGATTTTGGAACGGGGTATCCACAACCTAACAGAACTATCCTTCTTGCCCTTGAACAACAGCCAAAAGATAAAATAAGTTATCAAGTTGGTCAGAAAGATACGGCCAGGTTTTTCCTTGCAAACAGTCAACCCAAAAATGAAGACGGAACTTACAAGACTGTAGTTTATGCACAGATAGCTACAATGTTTTATAATAAATATAAAGATCCTACAAAAGTTTGGGGGTTGGAACATATAGATTTTGAGTTGTCTGGAATAAAAAAGTTTTTGACTGATGAAATTAGAGTATTTACAGTTCCACGAAACGTATTTGGAGAAAAAATTGTAGAAAATAGCATTTACTTAACGGATAATGCTATAGATAATCCGTATTCTGTGACCGATGATGGCAAAGGAAATTTGTTCGCCGGATATAATCTGTTTTCTAAAGTTCAAGAAGTTAGATCTTTTCGTAATACTATATTAGATAATGAATTTGACATGTATTGTGATGATTATTTAACCTTTACAGGCCCGAGTGGTTCGGTATTATTGAATGCTACAAAAATTCACAGTAAATCCGCATTCACTAATTGGAACGATCCGTTTTCTGGTCTTGTCAGACATGAAGATGGGTGGGTTTTGGAAAGAACATTATCTACAGGATCTCCATCAAATCTTACTTGGTCTATTTTGGCTTCCTTACCTGAAAATTCCACACAATCTTATGACAACACGGTGACAGGATCGTTGAGTAGCATTTACACATATAGAGTATACGCTTGGAACGCGTTTGGATCATCCTCAGATAGTTATAGTAATACCGCTAGTGTTATTTATACTCCTCCAAATGCTCAGTCGGGTCTTACAGGAACTATATTGGCAACGTCTCCTTATTATGTAAGATTGGCTTGGACAGACAACGCGGATGATGAAATGGGTCAGATTATTGAAAGAAGTATTAATACAGGCTCGTCGTGGGTCACTCAAAGTTATACTGCTAGTATAAACCAAACATCTTATTCAGATATTACTGTCACAGGATCGTTAAGTTCAACATATTGGTGGAGGTTAAGAGCATATAACGATTTTGGAAAATCTAATTATAGTGATACCGCAAGTGTTTATTTTTCGCCCCCCACCACGTCGTTAACTGCTAACGATTTTTCATTACACGATGTAGAATTAACTTGGGTAGATCATTTGTATGAAAAAAATAACATTGTTGAAAGATCGATTAATTCCGGATCGTCGTGGGTCGTATTAAATACATTTGGTGCAGATGTTACTACTGATGTAGATTCCACCTGCACAGCGTCGGTGAGTAATACTTACTGGTATAGAATTCAACTTCTATCAGACTTTGGATCGGGGTATAGTAATTCTTCTACAATATCATTTAGTCCTCCAACTGCTCCTGGAATGGCTGCCGCTAAATATTCATTGACCGCTTCTACACTTACTCTGACAGACAATTCTGTGTCTGAATCTGGATTTGTCATTGAAAGATCAGAGGGTGGTACCGGCTCGTGGGCAATTATTACTTACTTGGGGCCGAATGTGGCCACTTATAGAGATGATACAGTGACCGGATCTCTCAATTCGGTATATTCATACAAAGCACAATCGTATCATGAATACGGAAGTTCAAGTTATAGTAATACATCTACTATAACATATCTTCCTCCAGATACGCCAACACAATTTAGTGGAACATATCTTAATAGTAGTGCATCATTAACTTGGACGGATGTAGCTCCATTATCTGGAGATCAAGAAGAACATTATATTATCGAGTTTAATAGCGCATCTATAACCGATCCATTCAATAGGGTAGGCACCACAGATCCAGATGTAACTACATTTGTTCATGAAATATCTCCCGCGCCATCAACCGGCATGTCGTTGAATTATAAATTGAGAGCAGTTAATCAATATGGAGAATCTAATACAGGGAGTTTAACTATAATTATTCCGCTGACAGACTCTTCTGGATCTGCTTATTTGTTAGGTCCGTGGGAAGATTTTGAATCCTACGCGTCGGGAAGCATCCCAGCCAATGGTGGGTATGGATGGGCCAGTGCATGGCAAATAAGAGTTCCAACCATAACAGATTTCAACTTCTTATTGCCTGCTGAAGACAATTTCTCTTCTTATAGTGATGGAGACGCACACGGTATGTCTGGGGGATGGGGATGGCCAAATGCGTCTTCAACAGTAAGGGGGCCAATTTCAGGAACAGTTGAAGCGTTAGGCGCTGGCCGCTATGGTGTGGAAACTGCCAGTTTGGCGTGGTCGAGCTCAGGCGCAACTCCTTCGGGTCTTATCAATCAATCCACATTCTATATCTACAGATCAACTGACCTTGGTATAATATGGGATTGGATTGGTAGTTCTAGTTTTGATTCTCAATATTTTTATGATACCAACGTTACAACAAGCGTCACATATTCTTACAAGGTCCAAGCTTGGAATCCTATTAGTTATACTGCTTATAGTAATACTGCTAGTATCGGATTCCCGGAAATACCCGTTATTAGCCCGGAAAGTCATGACATGTTGGCATGGTTTAGAGCAGATGACATTAACGCAGGTCAAGACGATGTGATCGGTTCTGGGTCTGCTATATGGTCTAGTTCAATGTCGGATGGAGATTATTTGCCATATGCTAGTGGATCGGCTACGTCAGCGCCAACCTCTTTACCACAACTTAGATTGAATAAGATAGGTACACATGCTTCTGTTGATTTCACACCTAACGATTGGTTACAGATTTACACTAGTTCATTGGATTTTGCAACTAATAGTAATAGGTCGTATGCTGTTGCCATAGTAAATCAAGCGGCTGCTGTAGGACAGATGCTAAATGTTGATGGAGTTACTCAAACTGGTAATTATCAAATGAAATATATAGCAGATAACTATTCTCTTTATGCTAATCCTCCAAACATAACAGTTACCAGTGAAACATTCTCAGGATCTCTTAGCACCAATAAATCGGCTAGTATTGTTTGGTATGTATTAGATGATACAGGCACAGTTACAATTTATGAAAATCGTGGCCAAATCAAAGCTAAGAATGCTGTATGGGGATATAATGGTATGGGCAAATTTAATGCTATAGGGCAAGGTGGTGGTGGGTCATTCTGGACCGGATCTATAGCTGAAATATGTGTATGGACAGCATCGTTTACACAACAAGATGTATATAATATGTGGGATGGATATTTTAATACACGATATACAGCATCTGCTCCACCAAATGTATCAGGATTCGGTTATAGAGTATTAATTGCTGGAGACGTTCCACCAACAGGATCATACGTGCAGGGAACATAATTTATGCCAACTTATTATACAGCAATAACGTCATCATTAACTACTATTGGGGCAAGAACGAACAATGGGATTAGGGATCAGTATTTTAAAGGTGGTCAGTGTTTAATGGTTAGGCCGTTCACAGAAAGCCTTGTTGCGTCCGGTTCGTGGGTGGAATTGTGGTTGGGGTTTAGATGGAGAATGAATTTGGGTTGGAACTGGCCGGCGCTAGAGGGGACCAGCCCGACTCAGAAGTTATGGATGGAAAATTATCATACGGTAGGTGTGGGCATATGTGATACTTCTGGATTGGTTGCTGGGGAAACGGGGAGTAAAACGGCAAATTCGGATATATCACATTCGCTTGGAGTTAACGCTGGGTTTAACGCGGGCCTAATGTATGGTGTTCAATATAGAGATACATCAACAACTATAACAAGTTCATTCGCTTATAGTTCTGTATTGGTAAATTCATATGTTACAGGTAGTCGAATGCTAGCCGGATCGGGTGTACAAGCATTTGTAATACCAACTAATATATCATCTTCTCAGAATAGAAATTTTTGGCTTATGAGATTCGCTACTTCAAGCGGAGACCCCAAATCGTGGATAGTTTCAGTGATGCGACCATATGCAAATGAAATAGATTCTAGCGGATTGAGAACATTTACTACAGACTGGTCAGCATCAATGCAATTGGTTGATTTATTTACATTTAATAGTTGGACGGGACTTACAGCATATGCACAATCGTTAGGGTATGGGATCTCGAACTTCTCGGCAATATCAACTGATCAAAAGACGAATGGATTTTTTGATGGCATATATATTGAATGGCCAAAATATTGGGATAACATAGAAATAAGTGATGTAGTGGTTCGTGCTATTACATCATCAGTAGATGTAGCATGGTAAATATAGGATATAAACTATGAGAGTATATAGCGACCCCAAAATTGTAACAAGATACGCAAAGAATGAAACTACCGTTGGTGTCACGGATAGTGTAAAAACTATTCTTATGCCATCTGATTCGGAATGGACTCGGCAATTGCCTATAGGATCGTTGTCAACCGACTGGAAAACGCTGGCTATTTATTGGAAAATGTCTATAGAAAATGCTCCATCTGACGGAAATTTTAGTGGGTTGTTGGCAGCTGGTGTTTGTAGTAAAGATAGGTCGTTTGGAAAAATATATACTCCCAACCGGGGAACCTCAGATTATCCACATTTTTTGGGTGTTTCAACTAACGGTGGATCTGGGGGGCATCTTCCTGGTACATGGACGGGAGTAAAAGATACTTCAGCGGTGCCTGGTTTAATGACAGGAGAAAATATGTGTTTCTCATATCCAACTTGGCCGTTAGTATATGGAAGTGATACAACTCAGGGAGCATCGGGAACAAGTACTCTAGTGTGTCCACGATATGATATGAATATGTCCGGATCATATGCTTCTGAAAGTATATCGGGATATGGATGGACTCAGACGGGATTAATTATTGCAAAAGATGACTTGAACAATTCTTATTCTCCAGGGACTGATGCGGTAAGAACTTACTGGTTTACTGGCGCCGACATCGGCCTAAAGTCTCAAATAAACATGCCATCAAGAGTGTATAGATTTGCTTTAAGCGATATCGCATCTTCCGGCAACGATGCTGCAATCACATATAACAATTGGTACAATGAAGTTGATGCAAGAAATTTTGCTGACGGTCTCACTAAATGGACCAACCACACCAGTTTGGATTACACTGGAATATTGGATGAAGCAACCTATGGTTCGTTGGATACTTTAAACTTTTATTGGAGAGCAACAGGGTCAAATAGAACATATGAGGGAATCAATTTATTAATACGAGACATAATTATTATACGGTGGTCAAAATTTGACTTGATTACTTAAAGTTTGCTTAAAGTTTGATATATATTGAATAGAACGAAATATGGCACAAGTATTAGTTATACATAACGAAAATTACGGATATTCGGTAGCATCATATGATAATTTTGCTTCTGTTGGAAATCCGTCTTTGTTGAAGTATGTCGATCCTACAGGAAGTTTAGCAACTGGATCGGTAGATATATACAAATATAATAACGTATCCGATCTTCACGATTTAAAGAAGACCGTTTATAGGCCCCTTTCTCCAGATGAGGTGGTTTATATTAATACAGAAGACGCAAATCTTCAATGGCAAAATCTTCATTATTCTTTCTGGGAACAACTCACAGAATCTCTGTGGCAAAATTTTAATGCTAATAATTTAGATTTGCTAATAAAAACTGAAGATACTGGAAATGTTTCTTATACGTCAAATTCCGAATTAATTATTGATGGCGGAAACTATTTTTCTGCTTCAGAAGATGATTTTGGTCATGCCATAGACATGAATCGATTTACGTTGGCAGTAGGAAGTAGATACTTTAAGAGTGAATATGAAATAGGACCCCATTCTATTGTAATCACAGGATCAGGATATGTATATCTTTATGATTTATCTCGGCTAAATCTTACTCCATACGATACATATCAACAGCCTGTGTGGTTACAGTGGGATGTTGGTGCGAGCGATTCGTTGATGGGTATATGGATGCCTCCAGGTCACAATTTTAGTCAAATTGTTTTTGAGGGATATAGTCCCGGCGGCGCTCCGCTGCCTGATATCGGTTGGCATGTTGTGAGCGTCGAAACAGTTACCACGGATGTATTTGGGTTGGATAATCTTTTTCAATTTACCGTGCCAAATTCTATTGCTCTTTATTATTCAACTTATAGAGTAACAGGCATTAGAGGAATAGATCCATATGTATCCTATATACAAGGCCCGGCGTCAGGCTCGGTTACGTCGTCTACTGTAGAAACATCGTCATTTGGTTACTCAGTATCTCTTAACGATGAGTGGCTAGCGGTTGGTGACCCAGATCAGTATGGATATCAAGGAGTGGTTCATCTTTATAGAAAGTATAAAGGAATATATGGAAGTCCGGCAAGCTGGTCATATTTCCAAACAATTACAGCCAGCGATTCTGCTCCATCTGATCGATTCGGTCAATCTTTAGCGTTAAATAAAGGAACGGGATCATTTAGTTCAAGTATGGTGGTAGGATCGTTAAGATCCGCGGGGGCCAAGGTATATTATTTTGAATATAATGGAAGTTGTGCTAGTAGCGAAAGTGCTATTATACCATTCTCAACAAATAGTGTTTGGCAAGAAAAATATACCCTTGAGCCAAATTATGCTTCTTATCCATTAACATTTTTACCTGATGTATATCCGATTTTATCTGCATCCCAAGGAGAAGATGGATACGGGCAATCCGTCGATATTTACGGAAACACAGTAATCGTTGGCGCTCCTACGGATAGAGTTATATATGAATATTCTGGTTCTCCAGCTTTTAAACAAGGCGCTGCATATATTTATGAAAAATGTCCTAATGCTCCTCTTACATTTGAATTGAAGTTAAAAACATATGGCAATGAGAAAACTTTAAAAAATAACAAACTTGGATGGTCAACAGGCGTCTGGGGTGAACATGCAGTAGCGGGATCACCAAACATAAATGTAGAAAGCATGAGTTTGTGTTATATCCGTGGAACTTTATTTCAAGAACATTTTGGAACCGCCGAGGAAGAAGAAATTGAAAACCAAAGTAAATACAACGGGCAGTTTATATTATTTCAAAAAGATACGTCTTCGTTAGATTGGGATATACTGAATGTGTATCAAAATAAAAAGAAATTAAAAGAGCCGTATCGAAACTTCGGGTATGACGTTTCTACATCAGAAGATTTTATTGTTGTTGGCGCTCCCCTCACCATATCAGGTTCTTATCGTAGAATGGACATGGGCAACACCGGAAGTTATACGTGGGATGGCAATGCTGATGATCTGGGAGATGTTCATGGAAAAGCATACATATATAATTTAGCAAATTTAAGAGAAACTTTTTATGTTGGTAATGTATTTTATCGAAACGGAAAACTTGTAATCATGACTTCTGGTTCATCTTTTGCAGGCATCCTAATAAATACAGTATCGACAAATGAATATTCATATGAATTAGATTTTAAATCTAGCCATGTGTTGTATGAAAAACAAATTATTTGTCCAGTTGATGTGGGAGAGTTCAATGTAAGTACAAATCCAACATCACTTATTCAAAATTCATCTTCGTTGGACCTTAATAATAACGGAAAATTCGATTTTCAAGATGTAGATGTATTATTAAGATTTTTGAAATATCGTAATACAGAAGGATCTAGTACTTCTAATGTATCGTTCGATTGGAGTTCTTCGATTTTATCCACCGCCGATGAAATTAGTTATTACAATTTGCAATACAATTTGGAATCGAATTATAACAGTAGAGCGGTGTATGTATACAGTCAAAGTTTCGATACGATGAATGCATCATATTATTCTCTACTTGATATCAATGGCGATAATTTGGCGGATAATAAAGATATAGGAATGATATGGAAGTATTTCTCCAATAGATTAAATCAAAATAACTATGAAGATTATATTACTCCAAATTCTCAACGGCAAACTTTTCAAGACATTATGGGGTATTTGGAATCTATTTCTAAACGAAATGACAACCCCAAAATTTTAACCGAATTTTTTAATTATTCAACAAATATAAAATCAGACCCAACGGGATCGTATTTAGTTCCAATGACGACAACCATTGGATTGTATTCCGGAACCGAGTTGGTCGCTGTAGCGAAACTGGGGGCACCAATTAAACTTGCCCCCGATTTCCCCATAAACTTCATAGTTAAATTAGATTTTTAATTGGATTTATGGATAAATAAGTTAAAATGATTAGGATACAATATCAATATATTTGGGAATCGGATTGGAAAAAATTTAAATTAAATAATAAAATGGGAGATATTTATACATATGAAGGATAAAAATTATTATGCCAATACCAACTGAAAGACAATCAATAGACGTGACGCTTGAGGAACGATACGCCACTCAAAAAGTAGGCGGAGCGTATGACGCAAAACAAGCCGGTAAAAACTTTGTTGATGATTTTAACAATGAATTTGCAGACGGATTTACCAAAGGTGGACAAAATACAAACCTTCCAAAAAAGGATTCGTCACTAGTTCAGGGGTTAGATACAAGACGTTATAAATCATAACATTAGATTATGTCAGGCAAAATGAAATTATACAACATTTACATCCAGCAGAATTTTGGAGATTCGATGAACAAGATAACGAAATGAGGAAAATTTTATGAATAAATATCAATTAAGAGATTTGATTAGGGAGGTTATACAGGAAGTGACATCTCCATTTTATGAAACTTTAGGCCAAGCACTTGACGCTCTTGAAGTATATATTCAAAAAGAGCGGGCCGTTCTAGATCCTCAAGAACATCCAGAAGGTGTGAGGGAACCATTTGCCTTGGATGGTATTGCCTACGAAACTAAGAAAGATGCTAATTATAAACTTATTTCTTATAAAGGAAAACCTACACGTAAATATCTTCACGTCAGTATATATAGGATGCCAACTGGTCGATATGAATTGACTCATTACGTAATGTAAGTTGGTATTTTATAATATGTTATGACAATATTGGGATTCGATTGTAGCACTTCATGTTGCGGTTGGGCATTTTCTACAGACGGAATTGTTCAGGATGCTGGTTTTATAGATATTTCTAAAAAGGAAACCACCAAAGAAAAGGCGTTTCTTGTTATTGAAACTCTCAAAAACCATCCACTGACCCCCCAGATTAATCACATAAATTTAGAAACGGCCTTATTGGGATTCAATCATGGAAAATCTAAACAACAAATTATAATCAAATTAATTCGGCTTAACGCTATTTTTGAATATATTATAAGCGAATATTGGAAAAAACCAGTAAATTTATTGAACGTCTCCACAATGAGAAAAAAAGTTTTGGGCAAAGCCCGTATAAAACTTCCTAATAGTAAGAAAAACATGCCCTCTAAAGATTTTGTAAAACAAGAATTACCAAAAGTTGTGCCAAATCTATCAAAATTCGATAAAATGAATACAAAAAATCGGTGGAATAAAAAAAATTCTGATACATATGACGCAATAATTGCATCGTTATTTGGTTAAAAACATAATAAATTGACACTTTTAGGTTTGTAACCTATATTCTCTTCAATGTTATTAATACAATCGCAACTACTTTCTTTATTGAACAGGGTGCTGAACCAGACGGCATTACTAAGAAAAGGCGGAGTTCAAGCGGTATATCAATGTTCATTCTGTCATCATTACAAAAAAAAACTGGAAATCAATCTCTCTACTCAAGAATATCATTGTTGGGTTTGTAATACGGCAGGAAAATCTATAAGAAGTTTATTTAAGAGACTTCAAGTTGAACAGTCTTATTATCAAGAATTATACAAAATTTTGCCTCCTGATAAGTCTTACAGAAAACCTCAAAACGAAACCGAAAGTGTAGAAGAGTTTCATACCCTACCTCAAGAGTTTATACCACTATCTATTTCTACAAAATCCTCTTTTGAATATGGAAACGCTTTGTATTATTTAAAAAGTAGAGGTATAACCAAGTGTGACATTGTAAGATATAACATTGGATATTGTGAACGAGGAGCATATCAACGACGAATAATCATACCATCATACGATAAAAACGGAAAACTTAACTTTTTCACTTCGAGAATATATTACGAAACCGAAGGAATATCTAAATACAAAAATCCGCCGTGGAACAGAGACATAATAGGGTTTGAGTTGTTTATAAACTGGAAACTCCCTATAACATTGGTAGAATCGGTTTTTAATGCTATTACCATAAAACGAAATGCTATACCACTATTTGGAAAAATTTTATCTCCCACATTAAAAGAGAGATTAATAGAAAACGGGGTGAGTAGGGTAAATGTTTGTTTGGATAAAGATGCTAAGAAAGATTCTTTGTTGATATGTGAAAAATTATTGTCTATGGAAATCGATCCATATTTTGTAGAATTAACCAAAAAAGATCCTAATGAAATAGGATTTGAAAAAATGAACGAATTAATTTCTAATGCCAAAATGGTAGATTTTTCATTTATAATCAATAAAAAACTAAATTTTTAGGATGTGAGTTTATTTCATTGGAAGAAAAAAATGATAAAACTTGACGGCAAAGACCCATCTGTGATAGGTTTCAACAGAGTAAATCAGTTGATTAGTAATTCTAAACCGATGGATTTCGCAGAAATGATTACTGCTAAACTGAATTTGTAAGGAATATAAAGAATGTTGCTAAATATACTAAATACAAACATCCCAAATTTTACTCATATAATCCATTTGGCCGATATTCATTGCCGTCTTTTAAAACGACACGACGAATATGTTGGAGTATTCAATCGGTTGTATGATTCAATAAAAAAAACTCCTGATACTACTGTAATTTGTGTTTTGGGAGATATAGTACATTCAAAAACCGACCTCTCTCCTGAATGTGTTCAGTTGGCAAAAGATTTTTTGTATTCTTTATCAGATTTAAGACCAACAATTTTAATTGCTGGAAATCACGACGCAATGATTTCTAATAAAAGTCGTTTAGATAGTTTGTCTCCAATCGTAGATGCTATACGGCATCCACAATTATTTTATCTAAAACAATCGGGTTTGTATGCGCTGGGGAATGTTTTATTCAACAACTATAGTATTTTTGATGACTCCGCTGAAAAATATATTTATGGAAAAGATATACCACAGATATACCGAAATAAATATGAATATTTTGTGGCTCTGTTTCACGGGCCGATCAATAACGCGTTGACAGATTTGGGGTTTGTCGTATCCAATTCATCAACACCTCCCGAAATTTTTGATTACCACGATATTGCTTTATTGGGTGATATTCATATGATGCAGGATGTGCAGAGATATAACCTATCAGAAAACATACCAACAGTGCATTACTGTGGATCTCTTATTCAACAAAATCACGGAGAAACAATTCATTCTCATGGATATTCGTTGTGGGATTTGAAAAGTAGGAGTTATACTCATGTCGATATTCCAAACGATTATGGGTTCTTTACTGTTTTGATAAACAAAGGACAGTTAGATAGCAGTATAGATAATCTTCCAAAAAAAGTAATATTGAGAATGCAATGTTTTGAATCGGTACAAACCGAAGTGAAAGCGTTGTTAACAAAAATTCGATCTCTCACAGAAGTTATAGCAGTTTCATATGTAAGAGTAGAATCCCCCGAAGACAAAAAGTCGTTGACCATCGGTGCAAACATACGAATAAACGATTTATCTAACCCAGACTATCAAAATGAACTTTTAGCTGATTATCTCAAAAAAAGAATGGGGGTGGAGGATCAGAAACTTATAAACCAAGTATTGGTCATTAATAAATTTGTCAACGAGTCGTTAAAGCGGGATGAAACTAACAGAAACATTCGGTGGAGACCAAAAACATTTGAGTTTGACAATATGTTTTCTTATGGCGAAGGTAATGTTATTGATTTTAGTAAACTCCACAATGTAGTGGGGTTATTCGCCCCAAATACGGCTGGCAAATCCAGTATATTGTCTGCTCTTTCGTTCTGTATTTTTGATAAATGTGATAGAGAATTTAAAGCGTGTAATATTCTTAACGTCCAAAAAATGGGGTTCAGATGTAAGTTTAGTTTTGAAGTCGATGGGGTGGATTATTTCATTGAAAGAAACGGAAATGCCGATAAAAACGGAAATGTTAAAGTTAATGTTAGATTTTGGAAATGTGAAGGTGAGCAAGAAGTCGATCTGAACGGAGAAGGACGTAGAGATACAAACGAAGTTATAAGAGAATATCTTGGAAGTTATGACGATTTTGTATTGACTACATTAAGTGTTCAGAACGTTAAGAATGTTGGATCTTTTATTGATATGGGTCATACTGATAGAAAAGATCTACTGGCTCAGTTTATGGGATTGACGGTGTATGATCGATTATACAATCAAGCCTATGAGAGATATAGAGAACTATCTGTAATATTGAAACAATACAAAAACGACGACTTTACCAATAAATTAGTCGTTATTACTGGGGCTCTGATGCAAGCCGAAAGCGCTTTTAATTCTGAGTCGGAAGACAGTTCCAAAAATGGTGTAGAAAAAGAAGTTGTTCAAAAACGTATTATTGAAAACTCTCAAGGAATTATAAAACTTGAAGGCAGCATACCTCCGCTCATCGTTTCCGAAAAAGATAAAAAAGATTATCTTCGTGTCATAGAAGAATGCACAAGGATGATTGACGACATACAAAGGTTGGTGGAATCGTGTGAAAAAGAGTCGGATGCGTTAGAAATAGAAATTAGAAAGATGGAAGAAATGGATCTGTCTAAAACACACAAACAACATCAAGATTTAATTTTTCAACGTAGTGTATTACAGACTTCTATAGAAAGAAAAAAGGCTGAGATACGTGGAAGAATCGAGAGGGTGGAACGAGCTAGAGATTACAAATATAATCCGGAGTGTGAGTTTTGTTTATCTAACGCTAACGTATTAGTAAAAGAGGCGGCTGAATCCCATAACCATTTAAAACAGGATAAACTTGCTGCGGAACTTCTGGTAGATCAACTCAACAAAATAAAGAAAAATTTGGAAGACGTTGAGTGGGTCGTAAAGATGTATGAGACGTATACTCAATCGTTGGAAAAACGAAACAAAGTAAAAGACAATTATATTCGTTATAAAGAACGTCTTGACAAATTCGTTAAAAATTTAGATGAAGCTAAAAAGAGATTAGAAGCCGTCGAACAGAATATAGATTTATATCAAAAAAATAAAGAATCTATAGAAGTCAATAATAAAATTAATATACAGATTCAAGAAGATGGGGGCATTTTGATGTTAACTGAGGGAAAGTTGAAAAGAAATCAAAAACTCATCATGGAGCTTAACGGAAAAATCACCGTGTTCAAAACTCAAATCGAAGAAATCAAACAGAAAATTCAATCGGCAAAACAAATTGAAGAAGAGTATAAATCATACGAATCCTACATTCAAGCAATTAGTAGAGACGGTATTCCATATGAGGTTATTTCTTCCACTGTTCCTGAAATTGAAAGAGAAATAAACAACATACTAAGCCAAATTGTTGAATTTCACGTTTCTCTTGAAGTTGATGGTAAAAATGTAGTTCCATACATAGTGTATGATGAAAAGAAATGGGTTATGAGTTTGACGAGTGGATTTGAAAGGTTTGTGTTATCGTTGGCTATTCGTGTAGCTCTTATAAATATATCCAATTTACCACGACCAAACTTTTTGGTAGTTGATGAGGGATTTGGTGTGTTGGATGCCGAGCATTTGCCGTCTGTTCAAACACTATTTTCATATCTAAAAACAAACTTTGATTTTATACTGATCGTCTCTCACCTTGATAGTTTGAGGGATATGGTGGATACTCACGTAGAAATAAAGAAAGAAGGCGGGTTTTCCAGAGTCAATTTTGAGTAATATAACCGCTGGGGACTCATATTTATGGGTATATGAGTTTAAATTTACTCGATAATACCACAAATAAAGGTGTTCAGTATAACATTGCGACCAAACAAGTTGATATAGAAGATACTGCATATCTGTCTAATTACTTTATTTTAAACGATTTTAAACCTGTTCTTACCGCTGGAAAAAACGCTATTGCTCTAAATGGATCAAATTTGTTAAAACTGGGGTCCGAAATATTGGTTGAATGTACGGATTCGGACGGAAATGCTCTTTATATAGAGATGGCTAGAAACTCCACTACTCCAACAGGTAAAGCATATAAAGAATCCACATCATACATTTTATCAATACATGTCTATGGAAATACTAAACAGGGTGTGGGGAAGTTGTATTTGCTTGGAACCACCACTAAAAACCAATCCGTTAGATGGAAAGCAGACGTGACCGTTGATAAAACTCTCAAAAACACATCGAAAGTAAGGTTTTATAGTAAACCAACGTTGTCTGTAAGATCCATTTTGATTCCTGTGATAGATTCCACTATTGCAGTATCCCTAAAAAGCACTTTAGTATTGACAGGACAATTTGATGGTCTTTGTGTCACTCCATCAAGAGACGTGGAAAAATCTACAGTTAATAGGAAAAATGTTGATATTGATTATAGAATTAATAATACAGACAATAGCATTACACGATTCACCGACCCCCGATACACATTTAATTCACAAATACAAAACAACAAAGTTTATTTATGGATCGAAAAAATTAAAAAACCATTTTCAAATGACGAAATTCCGCCGAGTGGTAGTAACTATACATCATCTCTTCCCGTTAAAAAAATATTAAATAGTAAGACACTCATAGTAGACGATCCGTATTATTACCCCGACGAAAGAAAAAATAATATATCAACAAACATAGTAGACGGAACGTTTACTATTAGTTATCCTTATATAACTTATTATACAGGATCTACGATATATCAAGTCACCGTTATCGGTGGCGTTGGCATGGTCGTTAGAAATTCGTATGCTGATATAACATATGAAAACATCAAAACGTTTTCAGGGGTTGTTGCTAGACATAAAGTATATAGAAAAAGTTTAATATCTCCTGGAGAATTTGATTTAATAGTTGATGAGCCACTATTTACGAACGAATTGTTAAGAAATACCATCACCAATAATAAATTTTATGAATATATAGGACGATTTTATAATCAATTTCATATTAATAGATATTGGTTGACAAGTTCGGTGTCTTTTTCTTTGCAACACACTCCAGATATAATGATGGATTCGGTGCAAATAGCTCCGTCCGCCAGTAATTACAATACCGTTGATGGATTCACGTATATGATCGCTAAGAGCGATACTTCCATAACAGGAACTATCACAAGAGATTCAGCATATCTTCCATATGATAGCAACGAATTTCTTTTGAGTTCGGGATCTAAGTATGATTCAAATTTTATAGAATTGAAACCCGATGTTCAATACATTTTGTCTACAAATGCTATAATGCACAAAAATGTAAATGAGACTGATGCTAAAATTACATTTTATTTCACAAGTTCCATTCCTGAAGCGACTCAAGAAAATAACTTTTCTTCTCAATTTGGTATAAAATTGGGGGAACTTAAATTTGAAGACGTTGGTAAGACCGATAAAAACTTTGTTCAAGAAGAAATGTTTTTGTTTACACCAGCAAATAATTTGTATGGAACGTTAGTCGCTGTTCCATATAGATGTTCTGCTGAATTATATAACGTATCTTTAAGAAATTATGGTGATGATGGTGTATCTCCTGATATGTTTACCACAAGATTGCCGTGGGGAGTCAGAACTGCTGGAGAAACCTACGAAATAAAATCCGAACTTTTTGATATTAATTCCAACCTAGTATATTCCAATCTCAGAACTATTGAAAGTTTTGATCCGTCAGGCAGTTCTCTCATTCCATATATTCCTGGAGGAAGTTTAGATCCATCCACAACAACTTTTATTTCTGGAAGTTTACAAATATCAATGAGCTTGTTGGTTGGTGATGATGCAATCATTACAAACGATTTATATCTGGGAAACCCGAGCATATGGTCTGCTGCTGTTAATGGTGATAAGAAGCGATTCGCCGGATGGATTGGAGATGCTGGGTTTCAAAGATTTTGTATAACAAATGTTGTTGATCTTTATCACGATGATGGTCATATCTATCTAAAGACAGGATCACTAAATTTGTTATCGCTTGATTTTCCTGCTCCAATAGAACGAAAAACTTTAGCGGCAGAATGGGAATCTACATCGGGAAGAAAAGTATATTGGATAAATGGATCAACGAAAACCGTGGAAAATGGATAATTATTATATTTATAGATAATATGACGGATAGAGAAGATATTATAAAATATGGAAAACATTTAGCAGATGTCCTTCAAATCGATTTAACCGAATTTTTGGACAATCTATTTAATGAGGGATTTAATGTTGAAAATGAAAATCTTTTGTTATGTGGAGGAGCTTTTGGACATCTCGCCCATCCATATGAAGATGCTGATTTAACGTTTGATGATATAAAAGAAATTATTACGTTAGCTCTTTCAGGTAAGTTAGAAACCTATGAAAAGGTTGATGGTCAAAATCTTATGATTACTTGGAAAGATGGTGGTCTTAGAGCCGCTAGAAATAAAGGACATCTGAAAAATTCTGGAGAAAATTCTCTCACAAAAGATCAGTTAGATACTATGTTTGCCGATAAACCCGAAAATGTTAGAAAAGCATTTTCAATGGCTATGGATGATTTATCCGTTACACTATCAAGAATATCTCCACAAACGTTACAGACGATGTTTCAGAATGGAAAACGGTTTATGAATATTGAGGTTCTTTTGCCTACAACTCAAAACGTTATTCCTTATGGCATGAATATTTTAATGTTCCACGGAATAATAGAATATGATGATGGAGGAAATTCTATAGAGAATGTCGATCAAGGTGCTGAAATACTATATAAGATTGTCCAGAGTGTAAACGCGGATGTTCAAAATACATTTACCATCAAGGGGCCAAACAAAGTATTGTTAAGTAAATTAAAAGATTTTCCTGAGAAACGAGTTCATTATTTCTCGATGTTAAGTAATATACAAAACGAACTCCATGATGGTGATAAAGTTATAAAATATCATATCAAAGAATGGCATAAAATAATTATTAACAAAACTAAAGAGTTGGGGTATGAAATTCCCAGTGATATTTTAAATTTGTTGATTGATCGTTGGGCACTGGGGAAGAAAACCACGAACATATCTCAAGTAACTAAGAAAATAAACAACAATGAATTTGCTATTTGGATAAAAGAGTTTGATAAAAAAGAAGCGGAAAAAACGGCCAAGAAAATAAATCAACCGTTGGAAAACTTATTTTTAAAACTTGGTGTTGAAGTGTTATTTAACGCATCTGGATTTTTAGCTTCTCAATCAAGCGAATCGGCTAAAGAAATTGCTCAACACGTTTCTTTGGAAGCTGAAAAAATTCGTAAAAGTGGAGATCCTGAATCGATTAAGAAATTGGAATATGAGCTGGAGAGAATACAATCTATAGGAGGATTAGAAAAACTGGTTGGAAGTGAGGGAGTTGTTTTTTATAGAAATGGTAAGATATATAAGTTCACGGGACTTTTTTCACCAATTAATTCCATACTTGGTATGATAAAATACCAAAGAAAGTAAGTTGTTATGGGGGATGGTATATATAAAACTGAAAATATTATCAACGGAGTTTATAAAATAAGAAATATTATAAACAACAATTTTTACGTTGGTAGTTGTTCTTCGAAAGGCGGATTTAAAGAAAGATGGAGAAAACACATTCAAACATTAAACGATAATAAACATTATAATTCATATTTACAAAATGCTTGGAATAAATATGGAGAAAACAATTTTGAGTTTAGTGTTTTAGAAAAATGTTTTCCTGGCAAATGCTTATCGAGAGAACAGTTTTATTTAGATACGTTGCATCCAAAATACAATCTATATAAAATAGCTGGTAGTCCTTTAGGTAGAAAGTTGTCGGATTCATCGAAAAATAAAATATCTATATCGTTAAAAGGACATTTAATGTCTGAAAACACAAAGAAAAAAATATCTATGGCGTTAAAAGGAAAGCTTAAATCAGAAAATCACAAAAACAAAGTTAAATCCATTTTGTGGGGGAAAAATGGCAAATTAAGATTAAAATTTGGTGGAGGAAGGTTTTCAGGATACTATGTATTTTTTAACATCATTACAAAAGAAAAAATTAAATGTGCTAAATTTGAATTAGCAGATAAATATAATATAGATAGATCGTTTGTTTATAGGATGTGTAATGGTAAATCATCATCGTGTAAAGGATGGGTTTGTTTAAGAAAAGTAGAAAGGAAATAAGTTATGGCTAGAAGACGTTGGAAAATGGAAGATATTAGAGCTGCACAAGCAGGAGAGCAGCCCTTTATACAATTTGGTTATGCTCCAGCAGAACCCCCACATCACAAAGTTGGAGATGTATGGATAGATCTTCACGGCGTAAAATGGGAGCAACGAAACGGATACCGACTAAAAGTCAATACACAAGCTAATTCTATTAGAGAGTTGGTCAAAAGAAAGTGTAGAAAATGTGGTATAGATTTAGATGTGTTAGGAGATCATCATGACGAAAGTTTTTATAATAAAACGGGATTATGCGCAGACTGCTTAATATTTGATGAGACTACACTGAGAGCATCGGGTAAATATGATGAATACGAAAACCGAAAACTTCTCATAAATCAATTATCATTTCTTATAGAGTTGAGAAAAAATACCATTGAAACGATTGAGTATCTGGAAAAAGATGATGCTAAAACAGAGTGGGTCACTTCACAGGGAGTCATCGTAACGTGGATAGGAAAACAAAACGCCGAAATATTGGAAGGCGCTAAAAAAGATTTGGTAGAAATTGAAAAAGATATAAAGATAGCTAAAGAACGGATGGCAATATTAAATGAAAACGTTGCCGATCTAAAAGAAAATTAATATGGCAGAACAACCAAATCTAAGAGATATAATTAAGCAAGAAATTAAGAAATGTGTGGTTGACCCTGTATATTTTATGAAGAAATATGTAAAAATTCAACACCCCCACAGAGGAACAATACCGTTCGACCTTTATACATTTCAGGAAAGTACATTACAAAATTTTGCAGAAGATCGTTTTACTTTAATTCTCAAATCCCGTCAGATGGGCATCACAACTTTAGTAGCTGCCTATTCCTTGTGGTTAATGATATTTAATAGTGATAAAAACATTCTTATCATATCCATTAAACAGGAAGTATCCAAGGAAATCATCACCAAAGTCCGTTTTGCGAATGATCATCTTCCATCATGGTTAAAAGTTCCAGCGACGACGGATAACCTATTATCTTTAAGATTACGGAATGGTTCTCAGATTAAAGCTACTTCGTCATCAAAAGATGCCGGGCGATCTATGGCTTTGAGTTTATTAGTTCTTGACGAAGCGGCCTTCATTGACGATATAGAAGACATCTGGACATCGGCGTTTAATACACTGTCTACGGGTGGCCGAGCCATAGTTCTCTCGACGCCTAATGGTGTCGGCAATTGGTTTCACCAAAAGTGGGTGGAAGCGGAACGTAAGAAAAACGACTTTAAAACAATTGTTCTTCTTTGGAGCCTTCATCCAGACCGAAATCAATTGTGGAGGGATGAACAGGATAAACAGTTGGGTATGAAAAAAGCAACACAGGAATGCTTTAGTGGAAATGTAATAGTTTATACTAAAAGTGGACCTAAAAAAATATCTGAAATTTCTGTGGGTGACAATGTATTAACTCATAATGGAAAATATAAACCCGTCACACATACTTTTAGAAAACTATCAAAAGCTTATAAAATATCTTCAAATAATAATTTTTTAGAAAAGTTTGTGACAAAAAATCATCCATTCTTAACAGACGATGGGTGGAAGGAAGTGGGGAAATTAAAAAAAGATGATTATATTTTTACATTTCCAATCAATATTGATATTTTTCAGCAAACCAAAACTACATTAGATTTATATTCTATTGTTAATCCTAAATACTTTTCTAAAATATTATGTGATGATGATCAAAGATTTTATATTAACGATAGAAAACACAAAACAATTCATAATAGATACATTTCTGTTGATTATAAATTTGGGTATTTGATAGGATTATATTTAGCAGAAGGAAGCGGATGCCGATTAAGGAAAGTATTTAATTTTAATTATGAAAAAGAAATAAATGGTTGGCCAAAAACATTAAAAGAAATAGTTAAAGATTTATTTAAGTTTTCAAATAATCAAATAAGAAATCTTGGTAATACGGGACATTTGAGTTTTTGTTCTGAAATATTTTCTTCTGTTATTGATTGCTTCGTGCGTGGTGATGATTGTTATAACAAGCAATTAACATCATTTGCTTATGATGTTATGAATAAAGAATTTGCTAAAGGTATAATAGATGGCGTATTTCGTGGCGGCGGATGTTTAAAAAAGGAGTATTACAAAACTATATCAACAACAAGTCAGAATTTAATTTATGACGTTTCCTATTTATTAAATTTATTATCTATAACAGATTTTTCAATCAGACATATGGTTGGTGGTAATGAAGGCGTGATAGATAATAGAAAATTCATTTGTAGTGATAAGTGGGAAATAAAAATTAGAAAAACTAAAAACGTCGAAGTGAAGGAATTGTCTGATATATTAACATTATCCAATTTAAACATTTCAAATATAAACCTTAATAATGTATGCATAGATGTTGAAGTGTTTAATCTCGGCGTGGAAGACGACCATTCGTATATAACAGAATATGGTATTGTTCATAATTGTGATTGCAATTTCTTGACATCAGGAGCCAGTTTAATAGATTTGATGACCCTTAAATGGTATGAGGAGAATCAAGTAAAAAACCCCATTGAAATGAGAATGGGAAACACGTTATGGATATTTTCTCCTCCTGATTATACTAAAGATTATATTGTTTGTGCTGACGTGGCTAGGGGAGACGGTAGTGATTTTTCGGCCGCCCACGTATTTGACGCCGAAACTATGGAACAAGTGGCTGAATATCAAGATCAAGTGGGAACAAAAGAATATGGAAACATTCTCGTATCTCTCGCTACGGAATACAATGACGCGCTTCTTATAGTAGAAAGAGAAAACATTGGTTGGGCAGTATTACAAGAAATTATTAATAGAGAATATAAAAACACTTTTTATTCTTCTTCCGATCTAAAAATTGTGGATGTTCACCGCCAACTAAAAAACAAATATCTAAGCGAAGACCGAAAAATGGTTCCTGGATTTTCAACCAATGTAGGAACACGGCCGTTGATAATAAATACAATTGAAAAATATTTTAGGGAAAAAACCCCCACCATTCATTCTATTCGTGTTATAAACGAACTAAAGACATTTATATGGGAAAGAGGAAAACCGCAAGCAGCGCCTGGCTATTTTGATGATTTAGTAATGTCTTTGGGACTTGGACTGTGGGTCAGAGATACGGCATTAAAATTAAGACAAGAGGGAATATTTTTAACAAAAAGTATGTTAGATAAAATCCGAGTGCCAAAGGCTCCGGATGGTCCGGCACCTATTTATAGTTCTACCGGTGCGCATAGCGTTGGTAGAGATTATTGGAAGATGAAAGTTGGAGCTAATAAAATAGAACCATCGGAAGATCTGACTTGGTTATTGTAAAGGGTGTAGTAAAAACCACATTATATGTGTGTAAGTTAGTATTTATTAGTGTGTAAAATTGTATAAAAAGGAAACAAAATATGGCATCACCCATGAGACCGGAAGTTAGACCAGACGAAGAAGTTGACGTAAAGCAGAAATCTTTGTTTGCAAGGTTAAAAAGATTATTTGCGTCTGGAGTAGTCGTTCGAAATATCGGTGGTAAGAAACTCAAGGTCAAAGATACTAGCGACTTGATGTATGCCACGGATAGAAATAGCCTTCGTGATCGATACAACAGAGTAAGATCCACTGGTTATAACGCTTACACCAGAGATTTCGCACTTTCCTATCAAGCCGCTAGAATTGATTTGTTCAGAGATTATGATTGTGTTGGACCAGATACTATCATTCCGTTGCCTGATGGTTCCAGACCAACTATCAAGGAATTGACTGAAAAATACAAAGATAAACCACAAGAAAGATTTTTGGTATATTCATATGACCATGAAACAGATTCCATTAAGTTAGGAAGGGCATATCATCCTAGAAAGAAGGGCGGTGGTACCAGAGAGGGATTTAAAGTTACACTCGATAATGGGCAATATGTTATTGGGAGTATTAAACATCCGTTTTTGATGCGAGATGGCACATATAAGCGAATCCTTGAACTTGAAGTTGGGGATTCGGTGATGCCGTTTTATCAACATGAATATGGTTATAAAAAGAATGGCATTAAACCTTATAGAAAGGTTTATAATTTTTCGAAAGGATACCAATCAGCACACAAAGTTGTGGCCGAACAATTTTATCGACCACTCGAAAAAAATGAGGTGGTACACCACAAAGATTTTAACGGGTTTAATAATTCTCCCGAAAATTTACAAATAATGGATAGGAAAAAACACGATGAATTTCATTCTAACCACAGTAAAAATATAATATGGGGGGAAGAAAATTACGAAAATCAATTCAACAAGTTGAAATCTCACCCAAACTATATTGACCGAAAGTTTCATCGTTGGAACGGTGAACGACAAGGTGAAAATAATCCGTTTTTCGGTAAACAACATTCTGATGAATCAAATGAAACGAGGTCGAAAACTCTTAAAGAAGTGTTTGTTAATAGAGATCAAAATGGAGATAAGAATCCAAAATATCGTGATGATTTAACCATTGAAGTATTGAAGGTTCGAGCGTCAGAACATTATAAACAAAATGGAAAATTAACTTCTTGGAGCCTTGTAAAAGATTTGGAGTGTGGTTATTCCGTTCTTCAAAACCGTTTAAAACAAAATAATACAAACTGGAAATCTTTTAAAAATGAAGTGATATCTACACTTAATCATAAAATAGTATCAATAGAACATATTGGACCATTGGAAGTTTATGATGTTACCGTAGAGGAGTATCATAATTTTGCCACTGATAGTTGTTTCGTGAAAAATACTATGGACATGGACCCTATTGTAGCTTCTGCATTAGATATTTACTCCGATGAATGTCTAACTAATAACGAAATGGGTAAAATGTTAATTGTGGCTTGTGATGACGATAACATTAAAGGAATTCTTTATAACCTCTTTTACGATATTCTCAATGTGGAATTTAATATGTGGTCTTGGACCCGAAATATGTGTAAATATGGTGATTTTTATCTTCGACTTTATATCTCTCCTGAATATGGAGTATATCAGGCCGAACCAATTTCATCTTATAATGTAGAGAGAATAGAAAACTCCGATCCGCTAAATAAAAACTATGTAAAATTTCAGCTCAGACCTACTGATACATCTCAGGTCGAGACTTTGGAATCGTTTGAATGCGCTCATTTTAGACTGCTTTCCGATAGTAATTTTTTACCCTATGGTAAAAGTATGATCGAAGGTGGCCGTAGAGTGTGGAAACAACTTTCTTTAATGGAGGACGCTATGTTAATCCACAGAATTATGAGAGCCCCTGAGAAAAGAATTATCAAGTTGGATGTAGGAAATATTCCTCCAAACGAAGTTGATTCTTTTATGGAAAAAACCATGAATCAAATGAAGAAAGTTCCCTATATTGATGCCCAAACAGGTGATTATAATCTACGTTTCAACATGCAAAATATGGTAGAAGATTTCTATTTGCCGGTTCGTGGATCTGATAGCGGAACTTCCATTGATACTTTGAGTGGTATGGAGTTTACGGGTATTGATGATATTGAGTATCTTCGTAATAAATTCTTGGCAGCTCTTAAAATTCCGAAAGCTTTCTTAGGATATGAAGAAGAACTTTCTGGAAAAGCTACTTTGGCAGCCGAAGATATTAGATTTGCCCGAACTATTCAAAGAGTTCAGAAAATCCTTGTGTCGGAATTAGAAAAAATCGCCATCGTCCATCTATATTCTCAAGGATACAGAGACGAAAGTTTGGTAAAATTCTCATTGCAACTTACGAATCCGAGCACGGTATTTGAAAAAGAAAAAATTGATATTTGGTCTAATAAAGTTGATGTTGCTAAGGGGATGATGGAAAACAACCTTTTTCCAAAACAGTGGATATATAAACATTTATTTAACCTTTCGGATGATGATGAGAAGGAACTACTTGATCACATCATCGAAGACGCTAAACAAACGTGGAGAATCACGACCATTCAAGAAGATGGAAATGATCCGGCTAAACCTTTTAAAAAAATAAACCCTGATAAAGAAACTGGGGGCGCACCTGCCCCAGGCGGCCCAGCGGGTGAAATGGGGGGAGGGGCAGGAGGTCCAGAGGCCGGTCCAGAGAAAGAATTAACAGCAGCATTAGGCGAGCCGAGCGGCCCACCAGCAGGAGAATTAAAAGAAGTAGATTCTATTGAAGAAAAGCACGGTGAACATGCTAAAAATTGGAAAAGGCCGTCTCAAAAAGGAGAGAAAAACGCTAGAGATTATCCGTTTGGTGAAGATCCATTAGGAAGTTTAGAAAATAATGCTGATTATTCTACAGAAAGAAATCCAAATCATAAATATAAAAATGATTCTCCTTTAAGTTTGGAATCCATTAGTCGTAGTCCATTAATTAAAAGTTTAAAGGGGTATTTGGATGCTCATGAAAGTAAAAAAATTCTTCGTGAACAAAAAAAAGACATAACTGTACCATCTTTGTTGGATGAATCAAATATAATAGAGGAATAATAGAGTTTTTTGATGATTTAGATTATATTTATAAATTAAGTAGAAGTGTTTAAAATTTATGCCTAAAAAAATGCGTCATTCGAAGTTTAGGAATACAGGTATTTTGTTTGAATTGCTTGTCCGACAGATTACCGCGGATATTATAGCAGGAAAAGAAACCTCGGGAGCGCGTGACCTTCTATTCAAATATTTCAAAGAAACGACAGAACTAGGAAAAGAGTGGCGATTATACGGATATCTTCTCAATGAAAAGTTGAAAGATCAAAATAAGGCTGAACGATTTTTGAATGTCGTTGTAGAACAAAGAAAACGACTTAGCAACGCAAAGTTATCGAAAGAAAAATACAGTTTAATCAGAGAACTTAAGGATTTGTATCCTATTGACTACCTTTTAAAAGCAAATATTAAAAACTATAGAACGTTAGCATCGATTTTTAAACTCTTCGAAGATGCTTCTACTATTGCTGATGCAAAATTTGACGCAAAAGAATTATATCAAGCAAAAACGTGTATAGTTGAACATATTTCTGATAGAACAAGTAAGAAATCGGAGGATGATGATACGATTAGGTTATATGAACAACAAAATGAAGAAGTTCGATTGTTAACATATAGATTATTGGTCGAAGGCGTTAACAAAAAATATGCTAATTTGGATGATAACCAGAAATCGGTATTAAGAGAATATATTAACAACGTCTCTAATACTAACTCTCTTGGGTCGTTTATACAAGAAAAGATACAAGATATTAAACAACAACTTGAATCTCTCATGGAAAAAATCGATTCTGATGTAGTAAAAATCAAAATCAACGAAGTTCATAACCAGTTGAATAGTATTAAACCATCCCGTATTGTAAAAGACAATCACGTTATGGTAGTTCTCCTTGCTTATGAATTGTTAAAAGAATGCAGATCAGCGATAGGAAAAATAAATGAATAAATCCGATTTATATAAAATTATTACAGAATGTATCAAGGAAGTTTTGGAAGAAGGTCATTCCGATCCAGATAGAGAAGAGATGTTATCATTTCTTAAATCTCAGTTTGGAAAAGAAGCGGGGTTTGAAGATGATGCGGAAGTAGCCATATATTGGTTTGCCAATCATCATCATGGTGGTCAATGGAGCAATCTCTATTCTGTTTTAAGCACTTCTCCATTTAGTCCTGGTCCGATTTCCAGAGGGCCAGAAAAGGATTCAATGGAAGAATTGATGTATAATTCTTTGGTCGATGAATTTGGTGGAGGAACGGTAAAAAAGGAGATTCAAGACCCAAGATTCCAAACTGAACCTGTAATGAAAGCGGTCAATACAGAAGGTGAAGAAAAACCGTGGACCGAAATTGACCATGGGTTTTATAAAGTTGATACTGGTATGGCCACTAAACTGGCAGGAGGAAATCTTCCTAAGACAGGATATGAAAAATTGGTTAGAGCACCGGCAGGGTTTCCGTCTTCAAATGGATTCGTATGGTTGGCTCAAACAAAAGTAAGAAACGAAATGGTTTGGTCTATTAGAGACGCTAAAGGATGGAGAATGGAAAACGGAGTAGCGGTTTTTGGGTTCAGTTTACAAGAAACTTATAATCGTGGCGGAGACGTTACGGATTTTGAACAAGAGTGGGAAGATACAAGTAAAAAATTAGAGATGATTAAACGGGTTGGATTAGAACACGAATATGAAACACTGATGGATGGAATTTTCAGACTCCCACTTGCTCAGTTTGATGCTAGGGCTAAAAAACTTGAAGCTCTTGAAGATAAAGCCAGACAAATGGATAAAGAGATGAAAGAAGTTTCCACTACTGGCGGAGTAGCTGGTTATCAATCCAAAAACGCCTTTAGCAAAACTCCTAGTAAAAGAGCTATGGATGTCACGAAAAAAATGGGATACACACCTGTCAAGAAAAACGAGAATTAATAAAATATGAGAAGAATGATGTTAAAACATTTGTTAGTAGAAGCTGATGCTTCGTTGCCTGTTACTCCTTCATCAGAAAAACCAGCGGAAGTTCCAGCCGCGGCTCCTGCCGACCCAGCAACTCCAGCAGAACCAGTTGCACCAAGTTCTGGTGAATACGATTTTACAAAAGATTTTCGGGAGTTCGAAGACACGGTTAATGTAGCTAAGAATGAAGCAAAAAAGAAATTCCTCGATAAACTCAATCAAGCAGTTTCCGGAAAAGGAGTGACCGTTAATGCATCCCGAGGATATGGACAGCCACAAAAAGATTATAACGTTGATAAAGTATCCAGTGCAGCAGTCGAATGGTATTACAATAAAAACGTGGTTATCCTCAAAGATCCAAACGGAAAAGAATATTTTTTGACTCCTGGTGTTAATATTAAACTTGGGGCCGAGGGCGCCGAAGCATCAAAAGAAGAACCGGCTGTCGGCGGCCCAAGTCAAGCTCCAAAAGAACCAACTCCACCTCCAGTGGAACCAACGGCGGAACCAATTCCTCCAGCCGTTGAACCGTCTGTTGAACCTCCACAAGCTGAAAAGCCGACTGCTCCGACTGCTCCGACTGCTCCAGTGGCTCCGGAGGTTAAACCGGAAGTTCCAAAAGATCCGCGGGATCTAGAAGATCCAGATAAGAAAAAAGAACCGATTAAAGAAGAACAAACTCTAGATGTATATAAAGCAGTGTGGATTCAACACGATGTTGGTAGTATATTATGTGAGTTTATTAAAGATGAATATAAAGATAAATCCGGCAAAGTCAATACAAAACAATACATCAAAGACAAACCAGTTCTTGAAAATGTAAATGATAAGTCAAAAGCTACATTTAGATTAACCGTGCCAATGGCGCATATAGATCCACTAGACGTAAAAGATCTTCAACTTGCTGTTCGCAACGAATTTAGATCTTATGGCGGTCCTGGTGGAACATATAGTAATGGTTGGGTAAACGTTGAAAAAGTTGGAAATAATTATATTATGGATTTTGAAAAAACCGTTGGCTTGAACACGTAATATGAACAAACAATTATTAGTAGATTTTATATCGTTTGAATGCCCGAGGGATGTCATATTAGAAGCGATTCGTGATCCATACAAAGCTCTGATAGTAAAAGGCGTTCTTCAGCGTGCAGGATCTAAAAATCAAAATGGCAGGGTATATCCACGAGACATTCTTATTCGTGAATCCAAAAAATACGAAGAAAATTTCATCAGAGAACGAAGAGCATTGGGCGAATTAGATCATCCAGAATCATCCGTAGTCAATCTCCAAAACGTGTCTCATAATATCGTTGAAATGCATTGGGAAAATGACGACCTTGTGGGAACGATAGAGATACTACCCACTCCAAACGGAAATATTTTGAAGGAATTATTTCGTTCCAACATTCGGTTGGGTATTTCAAGCAGAGGATTGGGAACCGTTCAAAAAAATATTAGAGAAGACGTTGATGTAGTTCAAGATGATTTTGAACTTATTGCTTTTGATTTTGTTTCTAATCCGTCTACGCGTGGAGCGTTCATGTTTCTTCAAACCAGATTGAGTGAAGGTGTTACAAAAAACCCCATTACAAGTAAATGGGAAAAAACAGAAGATATTATCAGAGACATTTTAACGGAGATGAATTAAAATGAAAAAATCAGAATTTAAACAACTTATTCGGGAAATTATTCAAGAAACCAGTGGAAGTTTAGACGATCTAAATTATGTTGAAAATGTCATTAAACAGGTTTATGGAAACCAACCATCTCTTCAAGATATTATCGAATATTTTTCCCTTGAATATGGGTCACAAGCTCCATCTAAACTTGTTCAGTCTATAGTTCAAAAGTTTCAAAATAACAATCCAAATTTTTATATTGTTTTGGATAGAAATAAACAATTAAGATGAAAAAATCACAACTTAAACAACTTATTCGTGAGATAGTTGAAGAAAACGAGCGGTGGATGTATAATCGGTGGGAAAAATACGGAAGCCAAGATCCCAAATTTGTATGGGATAATCCACAAGAAGTAGAAAAACTTAAAAAAGTGTTGATGGATAGGTTGGATGCCGGTAATTTTGACCAAGCCCACGAAGTCGTTGATAAGTTATCCAACTATCACAATTAACATATAATAACTTTACAATTCTCAAATCTTTCGTATAGTGTAATGCTGTATGAAAGATTTTTTATTATTATCTTATGACACCGTTTGTCTGCGTCCGAAGTTTTCTACATTACCATCTAGAAGTGATGCCGATACTTCCGTAGATTTTTTGGGGCGGAGATTTAAACTGCCTGTTATTCCCGCTAATATGGAGGATGTTATATCTCCAGACAATGCTAAATTTTTATCAGAAAACGATTATTTTTACATCTATCATCGTTTTGGCAAAGAAAATTCTGACCACCCACATTTAAAAACTTCTACGTTGATTAAAAAGGCAAATCAAGAAAACTGGAAATGTATTAGTGTAAGTATTGGCACCAACGAATATGAACCAGAATTGGCAATACCTATCGGAGAATCGTGGAGGATAGATTTTATTACTATTGACGTAGCTCACGGACACCACATCAATGTTCGACCGGCAATAGAATTTATTCGTAAATGGTTTCCAAAAACCAAACTCATAGTCGGTAATGTAGCTACAGGAGCGGGAATTCATTATTTAGAATTATTGAGAGTGGATGCCATTAAAGTGGGCATCGGCGGCGGCTGCTTTATTCCGAATACAAAAGTTTTGACTGAAAATGGATATAAAAATATTCAAGATATTGTTGTGGGAGAAAAAGTATTGACACATCTTGATACATTTGAAGAAGTGACACATACTTTTTCTGAAGATAGAGATGAGGAAGTTATAAGAATAAATAATAACATTACGTGTACTAAAAACCACGAGTTTTATGTTGTTCATAAAAAACATGAATCTATAGTCAATGATAAAAATATTCATCAATATGCAGAATGGATTTCAGCAGAAAAACTTTCTCACGAATATTTTTTGATTAAAATGTGACCGTGGGTTATATTTATGGTATAGGAGTAGAATGTATATGACTATAAATACTTATACTATCGACGAACATACAAAAGAAGTTAGAATATTGTGTTCTTTTTGTAAAAAGGAAGTGACACTGAAATATTTTAGAAAAATTTTTCTTTATAAAAAATATCTATGTCAATCGTGTTGCATTAAAGGAAACAAAAACCCCTTTTATGGGAAACATCACACAGAAAAATCCAAAAAGAAAATGGGCGCAAATGTTCACGATTACAAAGGAATCAACAATCCATTTTTTGGGAAATCTCATACTGAAAAGGTTATACAAAATCTCAAAAATAACGAAAGATGTAAACATATAGGAAACAAAAACCCCTTTTATGGGAAACATCACAGTAAAGAAACCATAGAAAAAATAAAAAAGGCTAATAAAGATTTTCGAATCAAAAATCAAGATAAAGTAATACAAAATGGACTAAATAGAATAAATAAAACTAAAGAAGAATTAGAAAATGTATTACAAGAATATTTGGTGGGCGGAATAAATCGTGATTTGTTGATGGATAAATATAAAATAGATTATAGAACACTAAAATATTGGTGGGTAAAACTTGGTTTAGTATCTAAAGAAGATTTAGATGTTATTTGTGCTTATAAAAAACTATACTCTAATCCATCTGCTCCCGAACTAAGATTATACAATCTGTTAGCAGAAAAATATGGAAATGAAAATGTAAAATCTAATTATCCTCTTTTTGGATATTATTATGATATATGTCTTTTTGGTAAAATACTAATAGAGTATGATGGATATTATTGGCATAAAGTTATAAAAAATAAAAATGACGAAATAAAAAATAGAATAGCAGCAGAAAATGGATATGTTCTTTATCGTGTAGAAGAAGCCGAAAATCGTATCATAAACTTAGAAAAAGATATATCAGCAATAGGTGAAATGATAAATCAGTTATGAAACTTATAAAAATAAAAAAAATAGAATTCGTTCCTTATATTGGAAAGGTATATGATTTAGAGGTAAAATCTACTAAGTCATATAATGTGTTCAATATAATCGTTCACAACAGTATTTGTACTACTCGATACATGACAGGATTCCATCTTCCAACACTTCAATCTGTTTATGAATCACAAGAATCAAACGTTCCAATTATAGCAGATGGAGGAGCGAAATATTATGGAGATATTGCCAAGGCGTTAACGTTTGGCGCTACTATGGTTATGTCAGGTGGATGGTTCGCTTCTTGTATTGATTCTCCAGCCAAAATTGTTGGTGGCAAAAAACTTTACCGTGGATCAACTTCATATGAATCCAAAGGACAAAGAAAACACATCGAAGGTCGTCAGATTGAATTGGAAGAAGGATTGACTTATGCTGAGAGAATGGAAGAAATTAAACAATCGCTTTCGAGCGCAATCTCCTACGCAGGGGGCACAAATCTGGAAGCTTTCAACTTTGTAGATTGGGGTTTAGTTTATCCTGATTGATAAAACATTCCAATAAAGTTTTTTCTTTTTCATTATATCTGTAGAACTTACAATTAAGAAATGATATTATTTCACTCATTCGTTTTTTGTCTTTAATAACTATACAATCAAAATCAAAACGTTCAATAAAAAAGTTAAACGTTATTTTATCTTGACTATAACGTGATGTATGGTATGATGCTCAAAAAGGAAAAATTACACTATGAAGATCGATATAACAGAAGTTGAAAGCGTATTACTACAAAATAAAATTGATCAACCCAAAGTTCAAGCTATTATTCACGATCTTGAACAGGTAGTTCAGGAACTCAAAAACGATAAGGATGATACTGATCTTCCAAAGGTCAAGTGGGAACACATCATCGTATTGAATGATAAAGAGGGTCTTTTGAAGGGTAAAGAAATCGCTGGTTGGGTTGTTCAGCAGAAAGAAGGAGATGATGCTGGAACAATTCTTTCTCGATTGGAAGACGCTGCTAAGGAACAAAACGAGGCGGCCAAGAGAAAGAAGAATCGTATTGATGGTTTGGTTGGGTTGTTCGAATCTCTTAAGCCAAAGTTTTTGAAGGGTAAAAACGTCCGTATTAAGACAAAAGATTTGACTAGAGTTATAATAACTAATTGAAAGTTTAAATGAGATATCCAATATTACATCGACCCACATCTCCTTATAACGATGTAGAATGCCCTTTTTGTCATAGAAAATATGATGTTGATCAGAAAGAGTTAGCATCTTTGGCCGAAGGAATTTATGAGGATACTTGTATGTGTTGTGAAAACAGTTTCAAAATGGCAATAGAAGTTTGTCCAAACCAACTGAGGTTTATTCATGTAATAACTCACCCAACTCCTTTGATGCAGGAAACGGCAGAAAAAAAGGCGATGGAAAACTTGATGAAATCTCTTAAGAAATGAAATGTGTTATATTAAACATTTAAAATGTAAATGGAAGCGAAAGTATGGTGATTGATGAAACCAATAAAAATAACAAAAAAGACACAAAAACAGATCGCTGAGACGTTGGTAAAAATATCGCAAATTACTCGTCATATTCGAAATGTTGAAGATAATTGTTTATTATTGGGCACTAAGCTTATAGAACGAGGAGAAATCGAGTTGGGTCATAGATTGATTGCAAATGGATTTGTTCATGATATTAGTAAATTTCACGGAATTGAATTTGAATATCTTTCTAATGGAAAACAAACAGAAGAATCCTCCAAACTAAAATTAAAGTTATCTATTCAACATCATAGAACAATTAATCCCCATCACGTTGAATATTGGATAGGTGGCATAGGAGAGATGCCTGATGTTTATTTAGCCGAATTTTGTTGTGATATTAAGGCTCGAAGTGAAGAATTTGGAACTTCTTTAAGAGATTGGATTGATGAAACTGCCACTAAAAGATGGAATTTTACAAAAGAAGATGACGTTTACAAAAAAATAATGGATTTTGTCAATTTATTGTGTGAAAAATTTTTCGAAGAAATAAAATAACATTTTTATTCACACCAATACTATTTATCCAAAATCGTGTTTCCATTGTTTTTACGGATGAGACGGTTATGTTAGAAAAGGAAGATTTAAATGTATAGAAGAGAATTTTTAAAATTATTCGGTGGAGTTTCTGCTGCTATTACGGCTGGAGTTTCTCTGTTTCCTAAAACTGACGATGGTTGGGTCAAGGTAAAGAATTATGTAATTCCAGCCAAACGAAAACTCAAAGTTCGATGGGCGCCGGAAGCCGAACAAGAACTTCAATATTTTTACAACATAAATAAAGATTCTTTACCTTGACATTTTCTATATTTGTGGTAAAGTATGACCATTATGAAATGGCTTTTACCAAATACCATATACGTGACCCTTCACGGATCACAAGCTTACGGCCTCAACAACGAATTTTCCGATGTTGATGTTAAGGGAATCGTTGTTCCTCCAAGAGAAGTAGAAAACGATTTGTTTCATCGGTTTGAACAAGCTGAGAATAACTCTGAAATGGAGAAATCGTTGGAACATCTCAAGAATCCTAAAAATCCCAAGTTTGAATCGGTTCTGTATTCTCTACGAAAATTTATGGTGTTGGCCGCCAACGTCAATCCCAACATAGTAGAATTATTGTGGACTGATCCTTCGGACTATTTTGTGTTCAAAAAGCCTATGGAAAAACTTATGGCTAATCGTCATCTATTTCTTTCCACAAAGGCTAAATTTACGTTTTCGGGATACGGGTTTGCGCAATTAGCTAAAATAGAGCGTCATCGAAAATGGATAGTATTGGGTGATCTTAAGGAACCAAAACGATCTGATTTTGGTCTTCCAGAAGTTAGAGCCAGACAGTTGGATGAAGTTTTTGGTTTCGTAAAATCCGAAGTAGAACGATGGAACCTCACTCAATTTCCGATGGAGGAAATGGATAGAAGCCAATTAAAAGAAACCATCTGGGATTTGGTTATGAATGTTTCTCAACTTCAAGTGGGTTGGGATAACTGGCCACAGGTTTATGAAGCTGCTGTTGTTGAACGGTTGGCTAAGGAGTATGACTTAAAGGAAGAAGTAGTAGAACTTCTCAATCGTGAGAGACAATACAAAAAGGCCAGAGAACAATACGCCTCTTGGTTAAACTGGAAAAAGAATCGTAATGTTGACCGTCATAAACTTGAAGAGAAAAGTGGATACGACACCAAACACGCTTCCCATCTTGTTCGTTTGATGAGAATGGGATATGAAATACTTACGGAACAGAAGGTTATTGTAAAACGACCGGATCGTGAAGAAATATTATCCGTCAAGAACGGAGCCTGGAGTTATGAAAAAGTAATGGAATTCGCTCAGGAAATGCAGAAGAAATTGGGTGATGCTTATAAAGTTTCAACGCTTCCAAAGAGTGTGGATTATTCCAAAATAAACTCTCTCTATCACGAACTATATGAGGAGTATCATAATCTATGAAAAAACTACCAAATAAAATTAAAATCCATAACGATGGATCACACTGGCCCACTTTTCTTGTTGATAAAAAACAAAAAAAAGATGATATATCAGCCGTAGCGTGGTGTTGGGATAAGAAAATCGCTGAAGAAATAGTAAAAAGATGGAATAGTAAATAGTATGAAAGGAAAACATATTGATTGGTCCGAAGATCGATACGAAAAACACGATCCACAATCTCGCCAAGTAATTAAATCAGTTTTTAAAAAACGTGGAAAGGTGTTGATAGACAACCCTGATAAATATGATGTAGATTTAATATCCGAAGACGGCACTGTGCAAGTAGAAGTGGAACATAGAGATGTTTGGTCCAACCCCAAATTTCCGTTTAGCGACGTGAATGTTCCTGAAAGAAAAGATAAATTCTTCAAACTTGGGAAAGCGCATTATTGTATTGTGTCAAGAAATTTTGATAGATTTGGATTTATTCATAAAGATGTTATACAAAAATATATGAAACCGAAATTTTTGGTGGAAGTGTATAACAAGTTTATTAAAAACGGTGAATATTTCTATAAAATACCCCAAAGTGAGTTTGAATTTTTCTCTGTATAATTTACGGACAAAATAAAAACGGGCAATCTGTGCCCGTTTGAATGTGAAGAAACTAACTTTTACAGAGAAGTCGGTTGATCTACAGGTGCTGTTGGACCGGTTTCTTTTACAGGAGGAACCTGAGGAGCCGTAACAGTAGGTGTTACTCCAGATATTTCATCCAACGTCTTGATTTCATAATAACGACCAAGAACATGACCCATATCTTCATATAGGGCATTCAACTGTTGAATCTTGCCGTAGCATTCCTGTGACAGTTTTTTGAAATTTTTTGAAATATCTTTAACTTGTTTGAAATCTCTTTTAACCACTTCGGTTTGAAACCAATCTGAGGATTCGGTTATGGCATAGGTTTCAGCCATCCGAGCAACTTCTTCCAACGTCTTGGATGTTTCCATTAGAGCCTGTTCACAACGAAGAACTTGACCATATTCGTTGAATTTTGCAACTAACTCCATGAGACGTTTTTTTTCCTCAGTAGTCAATTTTTTAACTTCGTCGCCAAATACTCCGTTTCGTGGAATATTCTTCAAGTTTTCAACAATACGTTTTAAACTAAATTCTTTTACTTCGAGATCATTCTTCTTCATATGCTTTATAAATATGGTTGGTTTTCAAATTCTTGCTGGTAATTTTCAAAATATTGCACTAAATCTTTAAACGTCGGAAATACGTTTGTGGCCTTTTTCTTTTTATCTTCCAATTTAAATCCTTCTCCCTTTTTATAAATGACCTTCAACTCTGGTCTCTTTAAATAAAAAGTATACATACCATCTTGTTTAAACCCCATGTCTGTAAGATAGTCAGCATCTGTAATTTTCCACTTATCGGTTGGAACCAGGCCGTTCTCAATTCCGTTTTGAATGATATGTACTAATTCTGTTAATTTTATCATAAATCAAGTTTTTTCAAAAATTCAGAAAGAATAGCTCCGCCTTTGATCTCATCTTCAAATGATAAGGATTTGGTTACTACAACGTCATCCATTTCCTGACTCTGTGCGGGGTCTTTGGCTTTTAATTGAGCGTATTTTGAAAAAGATGTAAAAACAAATTGATTTCCTTCTCTTAGTTTTTTAATAACCGTTGTAGTATTATTTCCAAAATCGTCTGTGGTTTCGTATCGAATTTCATTTCTATCTGTTTTTACAGGTTTAATCTCTTTATGATTATTAATAGCTTCTAATTCCTTCGGCGACATTGGCATACCAACAAATCTTTTAATATAATCTTCATATTTACCCTTTTGAGTGAAGGATTTTGCTACTGGATTTGTCTCTTCCTCATTTAACATCATAGGTTTTCGTATTTCTTTTAATACCGCCAAAATCTCTTTCTTTACTTTAAAGGGGAGGTCTTTTTCAGATGTGGAAGCGAAATCCTCTGCGTCTTTTGGACTTATTGATTTTGTTGCTTTTCTTACTTCTGGAGATACTTTAGATGGATGTATTTCGCCTTTTTGTAATTTTCTTACCAAACCAAAAAATCTCCTTTGACTACGGCTAACAGAGGGCATAATTGTGTTTTTCTTTCTTTTGTTCTATTAGTTATAAATATATTTGAATTTTAGGTTTATTCACTAAAGTTAGTTTTACCCATTCATATTTTAAATTTCCACAATCCCAAATTCGATCATAACCATTCAACTGCATATTTTCCCATTCAGTTAAATTTGGATCAAAATTTTCTAATTTTTTATGTAATTCCGATTTTCTGAAATTAAATCGATAATATCTATGCATATAATTATTACCAACATACCAATAGTTTGGCATTGTTTCGGATACAAGTTTCATTCCAATTTTAGTATAAAAGGCATTGTTATTGCTCCATCGTTTGTCAGCATACGAGATAATTTTAGACGGATTATATTTTTTAATGAAATAATTAAATAGTTTTCCACCTACACCGATTATATTTTTATCGTTTACACAAAAACGATATATTTCGTATTCATTTTCTTTTAATTTTTTAAAACCAAGAGCCAATCTCAATTTTCCAAAAGTCATTACAGACACCAATACATTGTTGTAAAATGCACCTAATTGAATAGACGATCTATCTTCACCTTGAAGATGATATTTTTCAAGAAAATTATTTGCTTCGCTTGAAAATATTTCTTTAATTTCACAATTTCTAGCATATATTGATTTTTCTTTATTTTTACCTAATATATATTTTAACCGATTTTTTACTATTTCTGGTTTTTCTATCCATTCGTCTTCAAAGATATGAATTAATTTAATTTCTTTTTCTATACATTTATTTGTTTTGTTTAAATGATAGTTCTTATATTTTTTCCCTCCAATTTCGCTGTGCCAATACAATCCGTTAAATTCTATGGCCAATTTTTTAGATGGAATATAAATATCTAATTCTAATGGAGTTAACGTTTTTCTATCGTTTTCATATATTATTATAGATGAATCTAAAAATTTAATATATTCTATAATTTCAGTTTGTAATTTAGATTGGTGTATTGGATAACAAATTTGGCATCTGGGTATGTTTCCGCTTTTTAAATTATCTTCAAAAACATTATCACACCGATTACATTGAAATTTTAAATTATTTCCGTGTTTTGTATTTATATAGTCTAATTCGGTCATCAACGGTTTTACCAGTCTTTTTAACCTATCGGTATTAAATAATTTAAAATAATATAATTTTTTTCTTTGTATTCTAGATTTTTCTTTTATAAGAAAATTTTCTTGTGGAGTTTTTGTATTATGATTTATTAGACATGTTTTTATTTGCTTATTTCTTATTTCTTCATTTTGAGATGGGCTTTCCGTTCCATATTTTTTTAAACAAGTTTGTTTTGCTTTTTCTTTGGTTTCATTAAATTTTGCAACATTATCAACACCATATCTTTCTAAACAGGTTTGTGTTGCTTTTTCTTTTATCTGTTTATTTTGTAATGGAATGATAACTCCATAATTTTTGAACAAGGTTTTTTGTTGTTTTTGTTGTATTTTTCTATTTTGTTGTGGATTTTTTACGCCATATTTTTTCAGACACGTTTTTATTTGTTTATCATGAATTTCTTTTACAAGAGTGGGTGAAGCGACACCATATTTTTCTAAGCAGGTTTGTTTTGATTTCTCTTTAATTTCTTTTAATTTAGCAGGATTATCTACTCCGTATTTTTTTAGATTATATTCTTTTCTTTTTCTTTTAGACTCTTCAATTACTTCTGGTTTTAATCTATATTGTTTAAAACATTCTGCTGAACAATGTTGTTTTGAATTTCTATGAGTGTCAAATTCTTTATTGCAATTTTTACATAGTTTTTTCATAGTTTTTTCATATTATGCTTCCGCTATAGCCTGTTAATAAGTATATCAAATTGTTTTTAAAATACAATTTATTTTAAATTACTTCTATATTTATATTAAGAAATGCAGCAATTCTTATTTGCCGCCATAAATTACAAAATAACTTCATTGAAGTTCCATTTTTAATAACTTCACAAATACAAAGGATAAAATTGTATGAAAATTAATAGTCAATTACTCAAAGAGGCGATTGCCGACGCAAAAGCAGTACGAGCTACTGCCCTAGCAAACGCAAAGGCCGCTTTGGAAGAAGCTTTCGCTCCACGTTTCGAAGCAATGTTTTCTGAGAAACTAAAAGAGGAAGCCGAAGAAGAAGAGTCCGTCGAGGAAGTTGCTGCTCCTAATAATGTTTCTCCAGCTGTAAAGACCAAAGATGTTTCCAAGGGTGAACCAAAGAAAGTATCTGATGCAGCCTCTAATTTCAAGACTGTTCATATGGGTCAGGGACCAACAGATGTTCCAGCCGCAGAAGACAGTATCATGAAGGAAGAAGCAGAGGAAGACGCAGACATCACTAACGATGATCTCGATGAAATTATAAAAGAACTGGAAGCCCAAGTAGCAGATGATTCGGCCGGTGAAAGGGTTGAAGAACCATCTGTGGACCCCGCAGTTGCGCCTCCAGTTCCAAGAATGCCGCCAATGGATGTTCCACCAGCAGCACCAGCACTAGCTCAGGTTCCTGAGCCAGTCCACGTTGATGTTCCTGTTCCTGGAGCAGTTCCTGTTGACCCAGCATTAGAACCATCCCCAGAAGTCGAACCAGAAGTACCAGTTGCTGAAATGGGCGCAGGGGACGAAGAAATTGACCTTGACGAACTCCTGGCCGCACTCAATGAGGAATCAAAAGAGGACGACGAAGAGGAAAACGAAGAGGAAGACGAGGAAAAAGAAGATCTTGATGAAGCCAAGACGGATCACGGCATGCCATCTCCTGATAAGGGACAGGCTAAAGACAGCGCAGATCTCAAGAAAGCAAAAGACTCTAAGAAGAATACGGAAGGTAAAATGGAAAATACCCCGGCTTTGAAGAAAGAAGTTGCTGAATTGAAGGAAGCTCTGGAAGAATATACCAAGACCATTGAGTTCCTCCGTGGACAGATTAATGAGGTTAACCTGTTGAATGCTAAATTACTTTACACGAACAAGTTGTTTAAAGAATTCGCAGGATCTCTCAATGATGAATACAGAATGAAGATCGTTGAGAACTTTGACCTTACAAAGACCGTTCGTGAAGTCAAACTGGCTTACGCAGTAATATCAGAAGCCCTAAATTTCGGTACAAAGAAAGTTGTTTCAAAACCAATTGTTGCTCCAAAACCAGCAGTTAAGAAACAAGTAACTCAGATTACCGAAGGCTTAGCATCGAAGCCGGTCGCATCGACTAAACCATCCACAGATGTTGTATCCGGGGATGTAAATGAATTCGCAAATAAGATGAGAAGACTCGCAGGCATCAAAAAGAATTCAAAGTAAAAATTGTGAGTAACAAAAAATTAGAAAAAGAAAGTTAAAATTGTATGAATGATATTAAGTCATTATTGACAGATACACTCAATCCACAGGCAAGACTGATGCAGGAAACCCGCGGACTAGTAAAAAAGTGGGAGAAACTTGGTCTTCTGGACGGAATCAAGAGTGATACCGAAAAATGTAATATGTCTATTTTGCTTGAAAACCAAGCGAAGCAGCTTATTGATGAAGCAAGTGCTTGCGGAACAACCGCAAACTCCGAACAGTGGGCAGGCGTTGCTCTCCCATTAGTTCGCCGTGTATTCGCAGAGTTCGCTGCTAAGGAATTCGTTTCCGTTCAGCCAATGAACCTGCCATCCGGTCTAGTATTCTACTTGGACTTCAAGTATGGTACTGATCAGTTCTCTCATAAGAAAGATGCCGCAGGCACCTATTCTTCTCTGTTTGGTGGTACGTTTGCAAAAACGGGCTCCACTGATAAACCAATTGGTGGTCTATATGGAGCAGGTCGCTTCGCATACACCGTCAATGATCAATCCCTTACGACCGTTGATGTAACAGTATCATCCGCGTCGATGGAAAGTATTAATTGGATGCTTAACACCTATACCCAGGCTTCCAAGTCTGGATCAGTGGATACCTTATTGGATTCCATTTCTGCATCTTATGCAGCAAGCCAACTATGGGTCGTAACGACAACCGAATTCAAAACTCTCGCAGATGCAGCAAGCAAGACATTTGATTCTCTGGCTATTCGTTCTTTCGTTCCAGCTAGAACATCCGCTTCCGTAGCGTTGGTGAAGAATTACTTCCCAGCATTCACGAAGCTGACCGCTACCGGCGAAGTTGCCTTCTTGGTATCTGCTTCTAACGCAGCAGGTGGTATTAATGCAACTGCTAGCAACCTACAGGACTGGACCATCCATTACAGCGTTCAACCAAGCCCACAAACCCGCGGTGAGTTTGAAGACACCACAGGCGAAGGAGCTGGAGCCTCTTCTATTGGTATTCCAGAAGTTAACCTCGAACTCAAGAGCGAACCAATCGTTGCTAAGACGCGCAAGCTGAAAGCTGTTTGGACTCCTGAATTGGCTCAAGACCTTAATGCTTATCATAGCATTGACGCCGAAGCTGAACTCACGGCTCTACTGTCAGAATACGTTTCGATGGAAATCGATCTCGAAATCCTTGACATGTTGATCACTCAGGCCCCAGCTCGTACAACCGAGCGTTGGAGCGCTAAACTCAATCGCGAAATTGTCTCTGACGGTTCCGGTGGTTGGACAGCTCAGGATCAGACAGTCGCAGGGACAGGTGGATATTACACCAAGTCAACTTGGTACCAGACTCTTGGTAACAAGATTCAGAAGGTATCTAACCGAATTCATCAGCTCACGCTGCGTGGTGGTGCTAACTTCCTAGTTTGCTCTCCAGACGTTGCAACAATCCTAGAATCCATTCCAGGATACGTTGTAAATACGGATGGCGATCAGGCCAAGTTCGCGATGGGTGTAAGCCGTGTTGGTAGCTTCGCAAGTCGCTTCCAGGTTTACAAGAATCCATATATGACGGATAATATCGTTCTCATTGGTTTCCGTGGAAATAGCTTCTTGGAAACGGGTGCCGTATACGCCCCCTACATCCCATTAGTTCAAACTCCATTAGTGTATGATCCTGTTAACTTTACGCCAAGACGTGGTGTCATGACCCGTTATGCTAAGTTGATGGTGAGGCCCGAATTTTACGGGAAAGTTCTTATCGCTGATTTGGACGCTGTATAATCTACATCATCCTAATACGGATTAACTTATAACACAAAAGAGTGATGGAAACATCACTCTTTTTTTCTTTTTGAGCATCAGTTTCAAAAAAATTTCTTGACTTTGAACTAATTATGGGTTATAATGTGATATATGATTAGAAATGAAAATGAAATAACAATAACTGATGAAGAGGCTAAAACGTGTTTACTAGATGGTAAAAAATTTGATTCTAGTAAAAAAATGATTTGGTATGTTAGAAAAATATACGGATTGAATTTTGAGCAATATATTTTAAAGGCATATTATAATAACATCAGACCCGTTTGTTTAAAGACAGGTAAACCACTCTCATTTAAGGCATCCAAATTGGGGCCCTTTTTTCATAATTTTACAAAAAATTGTTTTCCAAGAAAACCACACACAGAGGAAACCAAACAAAAAATTAAAGAAGGATGTGAAAAAACATCAATGGAAAAATTTGGTGTTAAAAACGTGTTTTCTACGGATTGGTGTAAAGAAAAATCTAGAAAAACATTACTGGAAAAATATGGTGTAGAAAATATAATGAAAACAAATTCTACAAGAGAATTGTTTTCTACATTTGTTAAATCTTCTGAATGTATAGAAAAAACTAAACAAACAAATATAAAAAAATATGGAGAATCTAGATATACAATAACCAACGAATGTAAATTAAAAATTAGAAAATATAATTATAATTTACATTATAAAAATTGGAGTGATTATATTAATAAATTAAAATCTTTGAGAATGATATGTCTTGGAAATGAAAATGATATTATAAATTTAAATTTGTTAAAATTTAAATGTATTTTATGTAATAATAAATGGAATGATACTTTATTAATACCTTTTTGTAAAAAGTGTGAAGAAACTTATAAAAACGCTCGATCCAAAGAAGAATCGTCATTAATGAAGTGGTTAAAAGAAACTACAAAATTAAATTTCACTCCAAATAAAAGATTTAATATAAATGGAAAGATATACGAAGGCGATATTTGTTTTGAAGATAAGAAAATCATTATAGAATTGAATGGGTTGTTTTGGCATAGTGAAATGGGAGGACTAAAGGATAAGAAATATCACATTGAAAAATTAAAATGTTTTGAATCTATTGGATACAATGTTATTCAAATATTTGAGGATGAATGGCTTTTTAAAACAGATATAGTCAAAAATAAAATTTTACATAAATTAGGAGAAAATAATAACCTTCAAAAAATCTATGCTCGCAAGTGTATAGTCAAAAAAATAGATAATCCGACTGCTAATCTCTTTCTTGAGAAAACACATAGTCAAGGAAAAGCCAATGCCTTATATTGTTATGGTGCCTATTATGATGACGAATTGGTAGCGGTTATGACTTTTTCTTTACTTAGAATAGCGTTGGGGAATAAAAATAAGAAAGAAAATGAATACGAAATGCTTAGATTTTCTACTACAGAAAAATATAGAATTGTTGGTATTGCCGGTAAATTATTATCTTGTTTTGTAAATGAAATTAAACCAGTTAAAATCATATCTTATGCTGATAGAAGGTGGACAAACAGAAATAATGTATATGAAAAAATAGGTTTTAAATTTGTTGACGAAACAAAACCAAATTATTGGTATATTAAAAAATATAAGAGGGAACACCGATTTAACTTTACAAAACAAAAACTTGTTAGGTTAGGTCATGACAGAAACAAAACAGAATGGCAAATAATGCAAGAATTGGGTTACGACCGAATATGGGATTGTGGACATTTAAAATATGAGTGGAGAGATGATTTTTAATTAATTTCACGATATTTATAATATGCTATGAATCTAAAAATTTCATTAAAGCATCCTACAAGCCTTACTTCAACGGAATACAAAACAATATCAAAAATCATCACATCAGGAATTATATTAACCGAATTAGAAACACACCGCAACGATAAAAATACTCGGGTGGTTTTAGCGTGGAAAACAGACAAAAAAAGTAGAAAAATTAAAATTGTTGGGTGGGCGCTGGTGTATGATGTTAAGAAAAAGGGTAGAAAAATGACCGGCAGTTTAATGATATGTGTATCTAAGAAGCACCGGCGAAAAGGTATAGGAACATTATTAATGGACATAATTCATAAAAAATGTAGATTTCACGAATATATAGTATATACTGTCGATGGTGCTGCTAGTGGTTTTTTTAAAAGTATAAAGAATATGAATTTAGACAGAGATTGATATATTTATTAATGTATGAAATTTTCTCAACTACGCAAACTAATCAAAGAAATAGTAAAAGAAGTAAATTCTGAAGTCCATAAAATCTATATGGATAACTTATCTAAAGAAAACTTCGCTAAGGTAGTATTACCTTCAATTTTTAAAAATATAACGGTTAAAGGTAAAAAAGATTTTCAGATAATGTATGATCCTCCAGCGATCATAACGTGGGATGATGATATTAAAGAAACAACCGAAACGATTTTACAGGGGTTAGGATTTGAAAAAGGTGAAGACAAACATCCGTTTCATCACTGGAAAGCTCCAAATGAAATGCAATAATAAATGAAACTAAAAACCATTATATATTTGAATGAATTGTGGGCGCCTGGATCGATGTCCTCTGGAGACTCCGATTTGCGATCGTGGGATGGAGTAAAAGAAGGTAACGGGTGGTTTTTATATAATGGTTCTAATGATTATCAACAAAGGGAATCTCACTGTTCTGTCTGTATTACAGAGGGAGAACCCGCTCAATATTGGATAGAAGTTAAAACTAACGGATTGAGAAAACCCACCGATACCAACGAATCTTATAAAAATAAAATTCGTAAATACACCGAGAGAGTTGGAAACGCTTGGGCTTCGACGGCAAAACGTCTCTTCAAGGAACCTAAGAGAGTCACAGAATGTGGCAATAAAATCATGAGAAACTGGAAAGAATGTTTTGAGGAGGCAATGAACGATCCAAAACTCAAAACATTTATTAAGAATTGTGGAGGGGGTAAACGACCACAAAAAGATGTAGCTCCAGTCATGAATCCCGTCAATTTTACTCTAAGAGTATAATAATATTTTATATTTGTTAAGATGGAAATTCATCCCCACACCAAGAAAGAAATGTATTTGGATGACTTACAAATTCTGGAGTGTTAAATGTAGATTGAGTTGTTGGGCCTACAAATAAGTTAATATCTGAATTATTTCCTACTCCTGCTACAGTTGCCCTCCACTGCATTGAAAATAATAAATATTCATTATTTAATGTTATATCTGGTAATACAACTGTTGATGTCAAAACTTGATGCACAGTTGTTGTGCATCTTCCTATAGATGATGAAATATACGGAGACGAAAGTAGCGATGCGTTGGTCCCTGCTCCTGACC
>Ga0315284_10000618_pt1 | contig 48488 bp, 40 predicted proteins | sample YL17G09_16_MG_FD_203696 | JGI IMG/M metagenome (GOLD analysis project Ga0315284, IMG submission 203696) | Sediment microbial communities from Yellowstone Lake, YNP, Wyoming, USA - YL17G09_16 | ecosystem: Environmental > Aquatic > Freshwater > Lake > Sediment | place: USA: Wyoming | collected...
GGGTTCCGGCCATTTCGCGTAAGCCCCTGCGCCGGGGGGCACAGGCGAAAATGGTTTGCCGGATCGTTTCCTCGCGGACGGCGGCGAGTTTCGCCGAGAACGATCGTGCCCGAAGCCGTCGGCCGACCTGGTACGCCCACACCTCGACGAAGGTCACGAGCGCCAGACACAGCGCCGCGTGACGCCGGACCGACCGCTCCTTCCTCACCTCCGCCGAGTCGAACCCCAGTTGGTTCTTCGCCACCGAGAACATCTGCTCGATCGTCCACCGCCGCGCGAAGGCCTCCACCACCTCGACCGCCGTCAGCCCAAGGTCCGTCGTCACCAGATACGCCACGCGTTTCGGCCGCTTCGGGTCGCGCGTGATCACGACCTTCACCTCGCATCCGAGCGGCGGCCACCAGGCGACCACCTCCCGCAGCCGCAGCGTCACGGTCTTGCGGTAGATGCGGACCGAGACCGTCTCGAATGCCCGGGTCTGGCGCGCCAGCGTCGAGAGCCTCGGCAGCCACGGGCCGTGCTTCGGCTTCCTTCCCCGTTTGCCCTTCGGCTGCTTTCGCGGCCGGGCTTCCCGCAGCCGGGCGTCCGAGCGGAGCCGGCTCACGACGCCCATCCCCAGGTCCCGCGCCGGCCCCACCAGCGACCGGTTGAAGTACGCCCCGTCGGCCAAGAGGCGAATCGCCCCTGAAAACCAGCCCCGGACGGCCCTCAGCGCCTCCACGGCCAGTTCGTGACGCGTCCGGAACTGGCCCCGCGGGCAGGTCGCTTTCGGACGGTAGAGCGCCACCCAGAAAGGCAGCGCCACCCACGCCAGCGTCCCGACCTCGACCACCACCGCCAGCACGACCCAGTTGTGCCCCCAGAGGTATCCCGGCCGCGGCCGCGCCGTGTGGTTGAAGTGAAAGGCGGTCCCGAAGATGCCGCGCCCCCACTTCGGCGAGAGCGTGTCGTCGAGCACCAGCGTCAAGTCGGCGATCCGAAAGGTCCTCACGATCAGACCGAAGAGGCACTTGAAAAAGACCTCCAAGCGCCACTTGCCGTCCGACAGAAACCGATAGTACCCCGACAGGCTCCGCCGATGACGCGCGAGCGCCGCCAGCCGCGTCACGCACCGCTGCCCCGCGCAGAGGAGCCACGGCACCGCCGCCGCGGCCAGGTACGGCCACGACCGCTTCGAGAACGCCAGGCGAACGCTCAAGACCACGCCCAGAAATGACGATGAGATCGTATAGCGAGCCACGGCCCGGTCTCCGGTGCGAGTCGCTTCGCAACGATCTCATCGGCATGCCGGGCCGGCTCGCTTTCATCTTCCTTGCTTCTCCCACCTACCCGCGGTACCCTGAAAACCTGCGAAAGGCCAGAATACACGCTTAACACTACAATGCTACCTAATGTTGCACCGCGCCAATCCAAAGGACGGCGAGAACTTACCAAAGTAGGGTCGCGTCCCGGCAGGGTGGAAATCGAGGTTCGGCGCAACCCCGTCCCAAAGCCTAATCCGGTCCGCCTTCCCGGTAGGCCTGATCCTACCTTAAGCAGCCTTCCCGTATCTGTCAAGAACTGACCCCCTCCCCGTGAATTAGTCCAGGTGTTGTGAGAGAATCTCATCGGCCGGAGGGCCGGAAAGGGTTCTCGACGAAGCCGCGACACCGTGCAGAGCAGATCGTGGCGAAGTTGCGGCAGGCGGACGTGGATCTGGGCAAGGGGCTGAAGGTGCCGGAGGTTTGTAAGGCCCTGGGCATCAGCGAGCAGACGTACTACCGCTGGCGGACGAAGTACGGCAGGATGGCTCCGGAGATGGCCAAGGAGATGAAGGCCCTCCAGAAGGAGAACGCCCGGCTGAAGAGGCTGGTGGCCAACCAGGCGTTGGACATCCAGATCCTGAAGGAGGCGGCCCGCCCAAACTGGTAGACCCCGAGCGACGGCGCCGGACGGTCCGGAAGGTCCGTGGTCGCTTGGGGCACGAGAAGGTTTCGGAACGTCGGGCGTGCCGGGTGTTGGGTCAGCCGCGTGCGACGTAGCGGTATCGGCCGCGGCGGCCCGATGCCGATCGGCGGCTGATCGCGGAGCTGCGTCGGCTGGTGGAGTCGTACCCACGGTACGGCAGCGAGCGGGTGCACCAGGTGCTGGTCGGTGTGGGCTGGCGGGTCAACTTCAAGCGGGTGCATCGGCTGTGGAAGCAGGAGCATTTTCAGGTGCCGAAGCGGCAGCCCCGACGGCGCAGGCTGCCCGGCAGCAGCGAGAACAGCTGCCTTCGGCACAAGGCGACGCATCGGAATCACGTGGGGAGTTATGACTTCCTGGCCGACCGGACGGAGGACGGCCGGCAGCTGAAGTTGCTGGTCGTCCTGGATGAGTTCACGCAGGAGTGCCTGGCCATCGAGGTGGCCCGGACGTTCACGGCCCGCGACGTGGTGCTGACGCTCGAGTACCTCTTCGCCGTGCGTGGGGCTCCGGAGCCCGTGCGGAGCGACAACGGGCCGGAGTTCATCGCCCAGGAGATTCCACGCTGGCTGGATCGGGCATCGGTGGGTACACTGTACATTCAGAAGGCCAGCCCTTGGGAGAATGGATACGTGGAAAGCTTCAACGGCAGGCTGCGGGATGAACTGCTGAACCGTGAGCTCTTCCTGAGCCTGCCCGAGGCTCGGTACGTGCTGGACGAGTGGCGGCTGGAGTACAACCATCGCCGGCCGCACCGCGGGATACGATGGCAGACTCCCGCGGCGTTCGCGGCCGCACGGGAAGACAAGACTGTCCGCCAGGACGGCGGGCAGGTGGCGACGCTGGCTGGTCCTGCGGTAGGGGCTGCGCCCCTCCCTCCGGCCCAGCCGGCGAATGACCAACCGATTCTCTCATAGGACCTGGTACAAGAATCGGGAAGGGGTCAGATGGACCTTCCTGGGCTCGTGGCAGATTGGGTGCCTGCTGAGCGCGGCCATCGCCCGGAGAGCGGAAGTAGGATTTGGGGTGCAGATGAAACTAGGCGACCTCCATGGAACGCGATGGCTGCGCATCTTTATCGGCAGCACCTCCGACTTGGCGGCTGAACGCGACGCGGTTCAGGAGGTTCTGGGCTCATTGGATGTGGACGGCACGAGGTTCGAGTCATGGCCAGCGTCGCCGAATCCGCCACTTGATGAGTGTTTCCAGCATCTAGACACGGCTGATGGCTTGGTGCTGTTGCTTGGACAGAAGTACGGCACCATCACCCCTGATGGGATCTCGGCGACACACGCCGAGTATCGTCACGCCGCAAAGCTGTTCAAGCCCATCTTCGCCTTCCTTCTGAAGTGTGATTGCCGCGACCCCGGTCAGGAGACGTTTGTTGAAGAGGTGCGGCAGTCGCATTGGCACGGGCCTGAGATCGAAGGCCTCGCCGAGTTGCGGCATGAAGTCCGGCGAAGCCTGCTACAGGAGTTTACGCGTTGCTTCCGCAAGGTCCACGCGACTCCACCGCGGCAGTTGCCGCAGCCGCCCGCCCGCGAAGTTGCGTCAGCAGCCGTTGAGTTGCCAGATGATAGGCCGTTGGCCGCTGCGCTCCTTAAGCGTATGTACGAGGAGGGGCGCGACGAAGAGGTCCATGCTGTGAGGGCTGAATGCCTAGCCCGATTCGGCAGCGACCCGGTCATACGGAACATCGTCTACATGGTCGAGGTGAATCGGGGCATCAACAATAAGGATTTCGACCGACAACTCGCGGAGGAGTCTGTTTCGTTCTGGCAGTCCGACGAGGCAGAGAGGCGGTGGGTGCGACATTCGCTGCTTTACAACCAAGGGAACGCACTGATGGCACTCCGGCGCCTCGGCGAAGCGGTGACAAAGTATGAGGAGGCGTTGCGCTTGTGGCCTGCCTTTGCTGAGTGCTGGAAGAACCTTGGCAGTGCCCATCAGGGTCTGGGCAGGCGTGACTTGGCCAAGAAGTGCTATGAGACGGCGCTTGCACACAACCCGTATCTCTTCGAGGCTTCGTACTGCCTTGGCGCTTTATTTGCAGAGGGGAATGAGGATCCGTGCACCGCGCTCCATTATATGAATGCGATCAATGTGGAGACGCTGCCTCTCGCTCAGAGGGCGGCTGTATACGCGTGGCGGGCGATTTTTTGCCTACGATTAGGCCGATACGGGAACGGAATTGCGTGCGGCGAGAAGGCTATTCAGGCCGACCCCGGTCAGCCGTGGGCGTGGGAGCACACGGGTAGGCTTTACGCGCTAGCGCGGCGGGAAGACAAGAAGTGGCGGAAGCCAGCCTTGAGATTCTGGCGACGTTTTGTTGAGCGGATTCCGGAAAGGGGCGATGCATGGTCAGAGCTTGGGTTCACACTTTGGCTCTTGCGGGGGGACGTAGCGGATGAGGGGAAACCCGCACTCACCGAGGAGACACTGCAGGCATTCGAAAACGCGATCCGGTGTGGCACAACAGATGAGGGTCTGGTGTGGGATAGGATTGGGCATCTCCACGAAGATCTCGGTAACTTGCTCGACGCCGAGAGGGCTTTCCGGGAAGCTGTGGCCAGGGATCGGCCTCAGTTTCTCTACTGCCTCGCGGGATGTCTCTTGGCGCAAGAGAAACATGACATCGCATTACCCCTCGCGCTCGAATCGGCACAGAAGTACCAGAGTGATGCGCATGGCTGGAGCCAGGTTGGGACATGCTACTCGAACCTGGGCATGTTCGAGGAAGCGAAAGCCGCATACGAGAAGGCAATTGGGCTTGACTCGGGTTATGCCAACGCCTGGTTCGACCTTGGAGGGCTGTACTGGAACCACGGTCGCCGCGCTGACGCTCTGACAGTTTGGGAAGATGGCGTGAGGCGGTTCCCTGGCCATGAGCTTGCGAAGTGCGTCAAGGACTTGCTGGCTTCGGACGGGAAAGGCTGATCTTGCTCAATGAGTGAAATCCTGACACCCCCTGTTCCATCCTCGGCACCATGCTGCGGCTAAAGCAGTACAGCCAAGTGTCTGCCCACGGCCTCACTCATTCGTCCAGGGGCAAATATTCCAGTGTAGAAAGCGGCCGCATGTCGCCGTACCCCTTGACCTTCTGGCAAACACATCCCGACACCACGTCGGTTGTCCCCCGCCGAACGCTGCCTGTCATGATATTGTAGCGTAGGTGCGGGACGGCCCCGGCTGGCGTTGGCGTCGCATCACACATGTCCCACCTGTTACTACGTGGAACCGTGACATGCTCCCGTACGGAGTCTAGCAGCCCCAAGGCCGTGCGTCTAGACCGAGATACGTGCCGCTAGCGCGCAGGGGGCCAGATCCCATGGCAAGAGCGTAGCGGCGCACCTCAACACCGCCATTCACAGAATTGCAGTCGGTCCCGACACCCTCACGCCCAAAGTGCCGTCATGACCTCGGGCGTTGAGGGGGAGGTGTGGTTGATGACTGCTGATCATCCATGGGGCCCCGAGCACCCGCGGTAACTGTTGACCACGAGGGTGCAGCGGGCTACAATCTCCCCACCGCTTGAGACTCGTTCGGAGCGGGGAGCCAGATACTCAGGAGCGAACTTCCGAGGTCGCTCTGGTTTACAGCGAACCCCGAGCCGAGAGGCTTCGGGGTTTTCGCGTTTCTACGGCGTTCTACGGCCCATTTCGCGGCCTTTCTCGACTTTCACCTTTGCGCGCCGGCGTTCTCCGTTTCTCCGCGCGCGAGCGCCGAAGCGAGGACCTCCGCGCCGGTCCGGCCCGAAACTCTCGGACTCTCTCCCCCAGCGGCCGAAGTGGTTAACGGCACAATCGCGACGGGGGTCCCAGGCGCAACCCTCTTCGGAACGCGCGGGCAAGCAGCGGGACCGGTCGCCAAGCGGGCCGTGCTAACCCGATGCGTCAAGGTGTCATTCCACTTCACCAGCCAGCAAGGCCCAGAAGATCTGGCGAGCGCATCTTCCATGACGTATACTGTGACCAAGAGCCTTCGGGAACGGCAATGTCAGAAGCGGGGGTTAGACACTGCGACCAGATATTCACAATCTCCCGCTGGGAAGGCCGCAAGGGAGGGTATACGCAAAAATGACTGAGGGCGGTTGGAGTTTCCAGGTCGAGCGCATTCCCTTGGATGGCCTCAGCATCGACGCGGGCCAAAGGCTGGGCATGGTGATCGTTCAGCCCGACTATGCCCTTGATGCGGACGGAACAGTCCCTTTCCGGATTTCGGCAGCGTACAGGCAAGCCCAGCAATATCTGATTGAGAGGGCCTTCCAGATCAGGGCGGTGGAGAGTCAGGACCGCGGCGTGCCTGTGTCGTTCATCGTGTTTCCTGAGGCTGCTGTTCCCGCGCATGATCCAGATGGTCTGGACTGTCTTCGCCAGCAGATGGAGCAGGCCGAAGGCGAGGTCGTGTTCGTCGGAGGGCTAGAAGGGCTGAACCCGCAGGAAGCCGGAGACTTGGCTGACAGGTTTGCCCCTGGCTTCGACGGGGCGAAGCCGGACTTCGACGCCGCCGGGGCATTCGTAAACGTCTGCGTGATTGCTGTCAAGTGGGCTGACGGGCGGCTTGGCTGGCACTTTCAGGCCAAACTGGCCCCGTCCCACTGGGAACAGGGCCAGAGCATGGCCCGGGGAAAGCGGGTTCTGTACTTCGACGCGCCCCACGTCAAGTTCCTGTGCCAAATCTGCTTTGACCACATCGCCGCGCAAGGCCACGAGCCTCTGAGCAGCGCCCTGTGCGACAAGCTGATAGAGAAGATTCATCCCAACACGGCAACTCTGGACTTCGTGTTTGTCCCTCAGTTCAACCCGCAACCGAACCACCCCTCGGTGAGGCAGAATACGGGGCTCTTGCTTAACCAGCGAGACCGGGAACTCAAGAACGACATGATGGCACTTGTCTTCGCTAACAAAGCTGCTGCGGTGCAGGAGCCCTCGGAATACGGGCGTAGCGGCTTCCACTATAGGGCAGGCCGGTGGCGGCCGTCGACCGACGATATCGGGCCAAAGGGCTATGAACTATACGAATCCGATAGCGTCACATCGGCCGTTTTCAGGAAGCGCACGCAAGCGATTCATGTGGCAACGCTGGTGCCACCTGGGCACAATGTTGGCGATTCCAGGAACCCGCGCCAGCCTTTGGACAATCCTAGAAGCTACCTCGTCGCAGACGGGTGCGATCCTGTTTCTTGTTCATGCCTTCCCGGCACGGCGGGTAGTGCGGGGACGTTCGTTGAGTGCGATTGCCTTCCGTGCAAACTTCGCGACACCATGTTGCGGAACCTGCCTAACACTGACACAAGGAACCGGTGGACCGGCCCAGACGCCAGTCAGAGCGCCCTTCTCGCCTCGCGCTATGATGAGATTCGCCAGAGACTGCTGGTGTTACGCTGCGCGCGAGCCCGCGATCTTCTGAATCTGCTCTTTCTTCACCGCGAGGGGGGAACTCGCAACCCGGACATGTGGATAGAGTCGGTGGAGATGGACGCTGTTTGTGAACTTGCGGCGGCCATGAGCGTCTTATGTGCGCGAGGGCAGGTTGAGTTTGATGCGGAGCCCCAGTGGACCGCCACGCTGGGGAGCGCCGTCGCAGTTGTGGTTCTGGATGGAGAGAATGCCTCGAACTGCCAGGACCTCGGTGCCAGATACTTGCAGCAATACGAGACATACCGAGCTGGGGCCAGGTCGCGTCCTGTGCTGATCGTAGCTTTGCGCTCCACAGGGCGCGTGGAGCCAATAGTCGCGAGATTCCAGCCAAGAGTTGACAAGTCGCGGAGGCGAGGTCCATTCACCGGTACAAGCCCTTATGACGAGGCGGCCCGAGTACGCGCCTTCTTGTGCCGGGACGACCTCTTCCAGGAAGCTAGGCGCGCGCTGTCGCTGGGGGACTACCTGGCTACAGCGTTGGGAGGAATCGGTGCCTAAGCAAGAACTGCTCGATGGATTGGTGAGAGCGATCAAGGCTGCTGGTTGGACGGCAAAACCTCTTGCCGGATTCCCGACGGCGGACATCGTGTTGAGGACGCCGTGCTTTGCGGCGTTCTTTGCGGTGGCTGAACCGCCGCAGCGTCTTGAGGCCATTTACAAGGAAGCGCAAAGTGAGATCGCAAAGGCCTGTGGAGAAGCAGCGTGGCCGCGAGATCTCGAACTTGTGCTATTCGTGGCTGGCGAGAAGCCGCCTGATCCGGCCTTGGTTCGAAGGATCACCGATGACCGATATGTGTGCAGGAAGTTTGTTCTTTATCCCAACGGCCGGCATGTGGATGAACTGCTGGCCGATCTCCCGTTCTGGCCTCCGGATGATCTTCTCGCCGGGGTTCCCACGCTAGTCGGCGCGGGTGTACAGGAAGCGGTGACGGGGTACGACCCTCGCCTCATTGCCGACCTGGCAAGCCACAGTCCCGGCGTAGAACGGGTCTTCGAGAAGATACGAGAAGGGGAGTACAGCCTGACCGGCGAGGTCTCAAGCGGCAAGACGGTACCAGCGCCAAGAGTAGCACCCCCGACCCCGACGAGGCTGGAGGCCCTTGACATCACAGACTTCAGGGGAATACGGCGTCTGCGGCCGGAGGACATGTCGCTTTCGGGTGATGTGGTGTTCATCTATGGCCCGAACGGCGTGGGCAAGACCTCCATTGCTGACGCTCTGGAGTGGGCTATCACCGGTCAGGTGAACCGCCTGGAACAAAGGCCGTTCTGGTCTGCAAGGGGTGGTCCTGACCCGGTCGTCAACGTCTTCTCAAACACGGGTGGGGCAGAGGTTGTTTGCCGTCTGAGCAACCGGGAGCCTATCTGCCGCACCAAGAGGGGCCGGTCGACCGAGCGGCTCATTGGGTCGCGCAGAGCAGCGGATGATCATGCTGTCATAGATCATGTCGTCGGGACGAAGGCGCCGTCGAGCGAGGCGCGGCTTCGAATTGAGAAATTGAGGGACCTATTCCGCGGGTCACACATGCTCTCGCAGCACGATATCCGACAGTTTCTCGAGCGAACGGAGCCAGCCGAACGCTTTGACATTCTGACGGACATGATCGGCGCGGACGAGTTCGTTCGGTTCAGAGAGAAAGCGGCAGCAGTGTCGCGGCACCTGCGCTCGCACGTTAGGGCCTTCTGCGAGGACGCCGAGTCTCTGAGGCGCGAACTCGATGACGTTTCGACCAGGCTCCGCGAGCGGCAGGGGGATCTTGAGAAGCTGCGTCAAGTGGTGGCTGCCGACAAGACACCAGACAGCTTGGTCGCCGGACTGCTGGCCGGGCTCAGGAATTGCCATTGCACCATTGATGAGGCCCTTGTTCAGAGGGCGGAGAGCGAACCAGCAGATCGGCGGTTTGAGATCATCTCTGTTCACGCGGAGACCGTGATCCGAGGGAAGAGAACGGAGATCGAGGATCTCCTCGTGCGGCTCAATGGCCTGGAACAGGGTCTTAACGGATACGCGGAGTCTTGCACTCAGTGCGAAAGGCTCGCGGCGGAAATCGCAAGCGCGAAGACCGCCGCAGAGAAAACAGGGGCCGACCTGCAAAGGCAGGAAACGACCTTGCAGAGTCTGCGGGCAGAGATCCGCAGATTGGAGACAAGGCAGTCCGAAGCGGCTCGACATTATGCGAACATGGCTTGGCTGCGGGAGAACCTTCCAGCCTACGCCGAGGCGAAGGGTTCACTCGTACGGGTGGAGGACGCCCTGGCGGGTCAACGCAAGGAACTGCGAACGCTTGAGGACGCTCTTGAGGAAAGGCAACGGGCGCACGAGGTCAAACGAGGACGCCTGCAGGAGGTCGAGCAGGCCGTAGCCGCGAAGACGAGCAGGGAACAGGCTCTTGCTGCACTCCTAGAGCGGATGCCGGGCATCCGCGCAAGGCGGCAGGAGGCCGAGCAGCTGAACAAGAGGGAGAGACTGATCGATTCCCAGATGGGCGGACTGAGGGATGAACTGAGCCGCGCCCAGAAGGAGGTCAATACAGCACGAGCGTTGGTCACGAAGGCGCAGGGTGCCTACGATACCGAGTCTACCCGCTATGATGTGCTGAACTCATTCCTGGCGCGAGTGGCGGAATTGGTGCACTCGGCCGAATGCCCGCTCTGCGGTCGGCGCTTCTCGTCTGCTGACGAAGCGAAGGCCAGCATTCAAGAGCACCTGTCTTGCGTTCCGCCTGAGTTGAGGAACTTGGCGCGTCAGTTGGATGAGGCAAAGAAGGACGCCGAGGCCAAGCAAGCTCGTGCCAATTCGACTGGAGAGAGAATACACGCCTTGGAAACCGAGTCTGAGCAATTGCGCTCAGCCAGGGCTGCTGCAACCCAGGCAGTTCAAGACTTCCTTGCCGAGTGTGCTGCCTTGGCTGTTGTGGTTTCAGCGGGCGACCCTCCCTCGTGGCAGAGCGCTCTCGAGCAAGCACTTAGGGAATGTGACACCGCTGCTCTGCGTTCAGAGGCCGCCAGCCTCAGGGATGCGATCAATGCCTTGGCCTCTGGCCTTCAGCAGCAGCGGAGCGTAGTCGATGGACTCCGACGGAGGCTTGCCCAGAACGAAAGGGGACGCGCTCAACAGCTTTCTACAATCCAAGGCCTTGAGGCCGACGTGGTACAGCGGGGCTTTGAGCCTAGGTTAGTTCCTGAGAGTGACAAGCTGGCTGCGGATCTGGAGAAAGCGCGAGAGGCAACAAGAAAACTGGGCGAGTCGATCGTCAAGAAAAAAGGCGACTTGCAGACGGCGGAATCAAACGTCACAGGGCTTCGAGAACGCGTCAGAAGAGCATGCGAGGATGTAGCAAGCAAGGAGGCCCAACTTCGGGGGTACGAATCGGCCCGGGACCGCTTTGTCGCGGAGTGCCGCTCGGCCGGCATTGACCCGGGTAACCCAAAGGAGGGCATTGGTGTCGTACGGCGAAGCGCAATGGAGGAGAAGAAGGCTCTGGCCAGCCTTGAGAAAACGCGGCAGGTCCTCCAGCAACTCGTCAGTCTTGAGAGGCTGAAACACGAAATCGAAGGTCTGTCACGGCAAGAAGGCGAGGTGAGGCAGAGGACCGAGGCAAACGCCAAGGAGGAGTCGCGCCTGCGGGAATGGCTGTCGTGCATCGAGGGACTCGAGGCGGAAGTTGTCAGGCAACAGGTGAGCGTGGTGGGGGCCCATCTTGAGCGTGTCGAGCCGACAACTCAACGGCTTTACCACCGGCTGAATCCTCACCCAATCTTCGGGACCGTTAAGATCAGAGTTGACGAAGAGACGCGCAAACTTGACGTCATAGCGGAGGCATCTCTGGCAAGTGAGCGACTTCGCGAGATGGCCGTTTCGCCCTCAGCCTTCTTTAGCGATGCCCAGATGAATGCGTTGGCCGTCACGGTCTTCTTGGCCGGGACCTTGCGCCAGCGATGGTCGGCGCTCAAAACTATCCTTATCGATGATCCCGTCCAGCAAATGGATGAGATGAACGTTTGCGCGTTCCTGGACCTGGTCCGCGGCTTGTCAACTCAGCGGCAATTCGTAATCTTCACCTGTAGCCGTGACTTTTATCTTCTGGCGCTGGACAAGTTGGATTGCCTCAACAAGCTGAAATCGGACAGTTTCCTGGCGTATCGGCTTGAAGGTATCGCACCGGCCGAACTCAAAGTGCACCGTGATGCGTGATGACGGGACAGGTTTGTCCTGCTATCTACGGCCTTGCTGGCGAGCAGCCTTTCGTTTTACGCCCGTACTCGACTGACCTTTGCCGACCACAGGGTGCCCACAATCGCACCACAGATGCCGCTGTTCCCGCCACTCAGCGACCCCGGCAATATGCCGCACGTGCCGCTCCGAAACGGGCTCGCGGCCCGCTCCGGCGTGCGGCAGGAACAGGATCTCCTCCTGGATGTCCGGTGCCAGGTTCAAGAGGTTCATGATCTGCGTCATCCGGGCCCGCGTCACATACCCCAGGCATCATTGAGCGCAGTCGGTGACACCCCTTGCCCTCATGCTCTTGATCCTAGACCGGCAGTCGTGTTCTTGTTTGAGAGCACGTCCCTGAGTTTCTCGATGAACTGCTCCCTGAACGTCGGGTCTTGCAGCATCCGATCCAAGATGTCATCCGCCTGGCGGCGCTGGATGTCGTCCTGCAAGGCATGTGCGCTCCGGCTCCGTGTTGCACTGCCGCCATTTGTTACTTCAATCGCGGCTGATGGCGCGCAAAGCTTAAATATCCGTTCAACCAATAACATTAACGGCAAGAAAAGCACGTCGTGTCGGCGCTGCGGTTTGGGCGAGCGTCTTCGCTATCCGCCATAATTGCGCTCCCGAACTCCGCTCAGCACCGAAATCCAGATTTTTTGAAAGGACGTTTCCTATTTCTAAACGGGTGGAGGTTCTTGGTCTACAGATGGTAGAGGTTTAGGCCGAAAAAATCCGAGCAATCTAATCCTGGTAGGAAGAACAGGTGGCCATGACATTGGCCTTTCTCCGTGACGGTTTGGCGGGCGGTGTGAGTCGTCCGTACGGTAGGGTGTTGTCTCTTCTGGCATCATTATCCTGGCCCTCTTGCCCTGCGGCCTTCCCTAGAGCCATCAGCCGCGCCTCAAGTTCCTGCCATTTCACACAAATGCCTCCAAGCCTCGACAATGCCTTGTTTCAAGACGATTGCCCTTGATAGTGGCACGAGCATTCTTCTTGCGTTGCCACAATAGGGGCGGCGTACGGGATTATCGGATCTTGACGTCGAAGTTCGGATTGAAAGGCTCCTCCACGGGCTTCGCCGGCCATGCCGATCTTTTACAGCACGGTTCATTCAGCCAGTAAAGGCTTATAGAAACAATCTTCGACCATGGATTATTACTTCAATGAGCCATTAGCTTTATAAACTAGGCCGCCTATAGATTCCGCATGGCCACTGAAGATAGCCTAGAAGGGCTGAGGTTGCGGCTGGACGGCCAGGCAACGGCCAGGGGCTGCGCCTTCAGGTTGACGCCTGAGAACAGGGCCACAATCCAGAAGTTCTGGGCCGTCCTGGAAGCCAATAACCGGAACCCCAAGACCATCTATTCGTGCATTTATCCAATCGCCCTACTTGCGGATGGCCAGGCCAAGAATCTGGAGGATTTCACGTCCGGAGACATCATGCAGTTTCTCGGCAGCGTCAAACGTCGCAAGATAACAGCGACAACCGAGCAGCAGTACCGAATCAAGGTCAAGGTTTTTTACAAGTATCTACTGGGAAACTGGAAGGAAACCCCGCCTTGCGTAAAGGACGTCGTCGTCACGATACCGAAAGGGCAGCGGGTTGAGAAGGCCCCATGCGACCTGTTGGCGGCAGCAGAAATAGAATCCATGCTCAAGGTCGCTTCGACCAGAGATGCGGCCATAGTGGCCCTGCTTGCCAACACGGGGATCCGCAGGAAAGAGATATCTCTGCTCCGCGTCAAAGATTTGCATATGGCCCCCGAGGGTTACGGGACTGTTCACGTCCCGGCCGGCAAGACCGGAGCCTACGACGTCATAGTCGACGACGCCCTGCCTTACCTCAAGGCGTGGCTGTCCCAACACCCCTCAAGGGACAGGGACAGCTTCAATGACGCGCCCCTGTTCGTATCTATGTCGGACAAGAGTTGGGGACGGGCGATGGACGGCAAGTCGTTTCTGCCAATCGTCAAGACGGTTGCCCGGCGCGCCGGACTCAGCGGCAAGCGGGTTTATTGTCACCTGTTTAGGTCCACCCAGGCCACCAACAAGGCCCGCGAGGGCTGGACGGCCGAGATGATCAATTTGATGCAGGGACGGGTTCAGCACAGCCAGGTCGTGCACGAATACGTCAGGTTGGCGGGCGGAGACGTGTTGAACGAATACAGACGCCGGCGTGGTTTCGTAAAGGATGAGGCGGAAACCAAAAAAGCGATCAAGACCAAAAGCTGCTGGAAGTGCGGCGAGGCTAACCCGGAGGCCAACCTTTTCTGTTACGTGGAATCGTGCAGGGCTCCGCTCAGGGGATCCGAGCGCTTCGAGGAGATAACTAGGGCGCTGGACGTATACCATGCGATAAAGCGCATACATTCGGATCCGGATTTGCGGAGTGACCTGGAGCGGCTGGTCAGGAGAAAGGAGAAGAAAGAGAAGGCCGGGAATGTCTTGTAATAAGATAGCCCCATGTTGACCGAGGCGGTGATGAACGAACACTTCGGCTGGCGGCAGGGCGGCAGGACGGCGTCCGTGTACACGCACCTCAGCGGCAAGCAGGTTGACGACCAGATCCTGGCCGTGTTCGGAAAGAAAAAGGTGGACTCCGAAACGAACCGTGCGGTGGACGTGGTCCGCTGCTGGCGGTGCGGGCTGGAGAACGTCCCAACCTCGGTTCAGTGCGGGAAGTGCGGATTCCCGCTGTCCGACGAAGCGGCGAGGAACCTTGTCCAGCGAAGGCAGAAGGCAGACGAGATTCTGGATCTGGTGATTAGGGACCCCGGGGTACTGGAGGCTATTCGGGGAGCACTGGCAGAACGCGGAACCACGAGCAGGGAGAATAGCGGCGAAAATGGACCACCAGTCGACGCTGCTGGCGACGCTTGCAGGTCGCAAGGCTTGCTCAAGGCGAGCATTGCCTCAGATTCGGGATCTCCCGCTACGGGTTGCAGTAGCCTGCCCTTTGACGGCCCTTGCGAGAAGAGACTGGTAGCGCGGCGGGTTCCGCAAGGTTGAGAACCATTTCTATCCACTCGGGCTCAGAGCGGCCGATCTCTTCGCTTTCCTCTTTCGGCTCTTCCTGGGTGGGGATTCGGGCAGCAGCCCTGTCAGCCTGCGGTTTCAAGGGCATGTGTGACTAATAGGAATGTGCCTGAAAAGAGTCACGAGTCTGGCTTGCCGATCAGGCGGTTCTCCGCATCGCCTACTTGAGCCATTCCCGCACGTGAGGCCCCGCGCCGTGCCGTCGTAAGCGTACCGCGCAACAGTAGCCTCCCCGTCCTTGACCTCGACAAGCCGATCCCACGCGTCCCATTCCCGCGGCCGCGCGGGTGGTGCTGGTGTGCGACAATCTGAACACGCACATGCCGGGGTCGCTCTACGAGGCGTTCGAGCCGGCCGAGGCCCGGCGGCTGGCCCAACGCCCGGCACGCCCGACGTTCCGAAACCTTCTCATGCCCCAAACGACCGCGCACCTTCTGGACCGTCCGGCGCCGTCGCTCGGGGTCTACCAGTTTGGGCGGGCCGCCTCCTTCAGGACCTGGATGTCCAACGCTTGGTCGGCCACCAGCTTCTTAAGGCGGGCGTTCTCCTTCTCCAGGGCCTTCAACTGCCGGGCCATCTCCGGAGCCATCCCGCCGTACTTCGTCCGCCAGTGGTAGTACGTCTGTTCGCTGATGCCCAGGGCTTTGCAGACCTCCGGCACCTTCAGCCCTTTGCCCAGTTCCACATCCGCCCGCCGCAACTTCGCCACGATCTGCTCGGCACTGTGTCGCGTCTTCATCGAGAATCCTTTCCGGTCCTCCGACCGATGGGATTCTCTCATAAAACCTGGACTAAATCACGGGGAGGGGGTCAGTAGGCCGTGCCGCATTCCAGGCAGCCTCAGAATCCTGCGCCCCGCCTGAATCAGGCAGAGGACCGTAATTAGGCGAAAAAGCGCGGGCGCATCGTCGCGTTAGCGCCGGGGCTAAAAAAAGCGGGTCTTGGATGAGATCGCAACGGGTAAGGGACACTGGGAGCTACAAATGATCCGGTCACCGTTCCCCTTAGGTTTGGCCCAACGCAGGGCAAGGTTCCTCTCTGTGGCACTGACGGGGATGCTCGTGTTGGGCTTGGCGAACGGAGGGTTTGCCATCCGCGCGGCAGCGGTGTCGCAACCCTCATTTTTTGGAGTTGCCGCCGCCAAGGAGGCCAAGGCGCCCGAAGACCCCATTCGCGCCGCCTTGGCAAGCGGTTGGAGGGTCTTCTATGCCGGCGACTTGTCGGAGGCGGTCAAGTTGGTGGTGCCCCTGTGCGGCGCCGGTCTCAAGCCGTCGACCGATCTGGCCGTCCAGAAGGCGTGTGTGGAGGCCGAGCATCTCCTGGCACGCTGTTACTGGGCCCACGGTTCCGACCAAGGCCGCGCCAAGGCCAAGGAGATGTGGGCGACACTCGCCAAGGTAACTGGCCTCAACGCCAACATGGAGCGTCAGGCGGTGGCCAAGGCCCTGATGCTCGAGGCCGAAAACCGACCCGGTGAAGCCGCCGCTTTGTTGGAGGGCGTCCTGAAACGGTCCTGGTCCGACACGTGCACGGCCGAGGCGGCCATCGAACTGGCGCGACTGCGCGTGAAGGCGAAACAGGGGAAAGAGGCCCGCCAGGCCCTCGAATTCGCCGTGGGGTTCCTCGAAGGACAGACCAAGAGGGAACTCTCGGCCGTGGCGGCTGCGCCGTTCATCGCGGCCGCCAAGGCGGCCATGGGCCGCCTGAAGTATGACACGGATCCCGGACGCGAACTGTTTGAGAAGGCGGAGGCGCTGCGGAAGGATCGCAAGTTCCTAGACGCTGCCAAGACTTACAAGCAGGTTATGGAGGAGTTTCCCGCCACGGACTACGCGCCGCGCAGCGACCTGCACATGGGCCATTGCCTGCTGGGCTTGGGCAAGACGGCTATGGCGATCGAACACTGGAAGAAGTTCATCGCGGCCTCCCCATCCGGCCCGTGGCGCGGCCAGGCCTACGTGGGCATCGCGGACTTGTTTCTTGAGGAGGGCCTTAACCTGGACGAGGCATCCAAGCACCTTGCCCTGGCTACGGGATCCCTGCCGGCCGGCCTGAAAGATCCCGCCTCCGCTGCATCGTGGTCGGCGGCCGCCTTCGACATTCATTTCCGCGCCGCCGCGGTGGCCTACGTGCAGGCCGGTTTTGCCGAGGCGGCCCGCTGCCTGGAAGCCGCTCGCGCGGCGCTCGGAAAGGATGCTCCCGCAGCGCTCACGGAGGGTCTGGAGAGGCTCCTGGCTGGTGCCAGGGCCTCGCAGGCGGTTCTCCCTGACGACGTTCGGGGCGCCGCGGCCGACAAGGCAACTCTCGCCCTATCCCTCGGCGTCGTCTGCAATACCTGCTGCGATTTCGCGCGGGCCGAACGGTTCTTCGACCGCGTCCTGGCAACGCAGGGTCTCAGCCGTACGCCGGCGCAGGCCGCCTTTGCGCACTACGGCAAAGCCGTGGCCCTTCAGGGCCAGGGCAGGTCGGGTGAAGCCCGGGCCGCGTACGCAAGTTCCCTTAAGTTGTTGCCCGGCGGCTCGTGGCAGGACGAAACGCTCTACCGCCTGGCCAGGATCATCGAGACAGAGGCCGGAGCGAAGTTCGGCGAGAGGCCGCCGGCCAGGAGCGGGTCCCAGGAAGCGGCGGCCGTAGCACCGGCCAGCGCTGCCGACGTCGCCAGGCAAGAGGCTGAGCGGGTCGCCCGGGCCGCCGCCCTCGCCAAGGCCTGTTCCGAAGCGTTGCCGTACTGGACGGAACTGCTCCAGCGGTATCCGCAAAGCCCGCACACCGAGGCGGCGCTCTACCACGCGGCCGCTCTCCTGGCCGAGGCCGAGCGGTGGCAGGAGACCGTGGGCACGCTCGAGAGACTCCTTGAAAAGTATCCCCAGGGCCGCTGGGCAGGCGAGGCCTATCTTCGGCTGGTGGATATTACTCTGGAACGCCTCTTCGAACTCCCCGCCGCCCGCAAACACGCGGCTGCCGCCGTGGCGTGGATCAAGAACGCCAAACCCGGCTCCGCCTCGCCGGATTCGGCGCTGCCGCTCTGGGCGCTGGCTGACAAGGGCGAGGTCCTCGGCGCCGAAGCGCTCAAGGCCCTCGGCTACACGATCTACGTCCGCGCCGGCACCGTGGCGTACCTGGACCAGAAGTACGAGGAGGCGGCGGCGATGTTCAAGGCCGCCGAGCCGCTGGCCCCGCCGCGAGGGTTTGCGGTCGTCCGCGGCCACATCCCCACCGCGATGGAGCGCATGATCGAGGCCGCCAAGGCCCAGAAGAAACTCACGCCCGACGAGGTCCTTAAGGGCGACCCCAAGGCCAAACTCATCCTTCAACTGGCGGACATCTACGTCCAGGCCGGCCAGTACGACGATGCGATTGCCCTGTGCGACCGAGTGATCTTCACCAAGGAGGAAATCCCCACGCCGCTGCAGCGTTCCTGGGCCTATAACCAGAAGGCGGCGGCAACGTACTGGAGTGGGGATTGCACGGGTTCCAAGGGGGGTTACCTGACCGCTGTGAAGGCCTGCCCGGACGCCCCCTGGGCCCCGCGGGCGCTGTTCTACGTCGGGACGACGACCAACAACTACAGCCAGGATCACGCTTCCGCCGCCCGGATCTTCAAGGAAATCGTGCGCCGTTATCCGCAGAGCGACATCGCCGACAAGGCGGCCTACTTCGTCGGCGTGATGTACGAGGCGAGCGCGGAGTACGCCCAGGCCAAGGCGGCCTACGAGGATTTTCTGAAGCGGTACCCGGGTTCCAAATGGGTGGACCTGGTGAGAGGGGAGCATCTGAAACGGGTTGAGGAACAATTGGCAGCCGGCGTTCCGGAACCCGGCGGGAGGAAAAAGCGATGACGCGTCACGCAACCAAAGGAGCTGCAATTCTCTACAGGCATGTGATGGGGGCCCTTGTGGCCGCGGTGTTCCTGTGCCTGATGGGGTCGGCTGCCACGAACGCAGTAGGTTTGAAAGAAATTGACGTCGACATCTCGCCCGGTCATACTAAGGAGACGAACGTCGGGTGCGGATTCGGGCTGATCACGGAGTGGACGGTGCTCGGAGTGGATCTGTACTGGCCGCTCAGTCCCATCCCAATACCGGTTAAATCTTCGGGAATGCTACGGCCGTGTAACCCGGACAACGTGTGGGTCAACACGAACAATTACCAGTGGTGGTGCGTCGGAGTCGAGCCGTTCGATGAGTGCTGGGTGGTTCTCTGGGGGGTCAAAGGCGGCGGCGGTGGAGGCGGCGGCGGAGGGCCGAGCAAGCGGTGGATGTCCGTCTCGGACTGCGACCTCGACGCCGACACGGACAATAACTCGGTGGGGTGGCCGCGGGTGCCCGACGAGAGCGACGATGAGGACAAGATCGAGTATTACGACACGCCGTACGCCACCTCGACGGTGCCGGGCATCGCGCTCGGGGCGAACGACGACCACGACGAGTTCCTGCCCGGCTCCGATCCGTGGGGACGGGACCTGGACAACACCACGGCCGACCTCGCGAAGGAGGGGAAGAACTACAAGGAGGACGGCGACACCGGCCACAGCGTTGGGCTTGCAAAACTGCAACTCACGGTCAACGCGGAGCGGGACGGCCAACTCGATTTCGACTTTTCCGACACGATAGTGCGACTGTTCGAATCGGACGGCAGCGCCTTCCAAGGGGCCAGGAATCTGGAAAGGGGCAAACACGAACTCACCTTCTGGATGGAATGTATTGAGGAGGACAATTATTCCCCGGAGGTGACGGTCACCTTCGATCCTGTAGGCTCGCCCGGCGTGGCGAAGGATGCGGTGACGGTCACGCCGGTCAAGATGGACATTGACGTGGACAGCGACAACAACGGGACGATCGTGGACGACAACTCTCAGGCCGAAGACCTCAACGAGGCGAAGCCCGGCGAGCCCGGCATGGTCGTGTCGTTGACTGAAGACCCGGAGGAGCCGCCCGAAGGGGACCCGAACGGCGTCTTGCGAGGCCTTTACTCGATGACGATCAGCGATGTTCTGGATCCGCATGATCCGGTGGTCACGTTGAAAAAGGTGACCGGTGAAGGGAACGTTCAGGTCTGGAAGGTGCGCGAGGGCGAGGACCCGGTGCTGATGCTGGACACGTCCGAAGAGGAATCCACGACCACCGACGGCGAAGGCAAGAGCCTGTGGGACCTCCTGGCGGACTGCTCGGACCATGAGGTCATTATCATCGGCGTCGATGATGGTGAGGTCGGGGTCGGCGAGGTTCAACTGGGGCTGGAGTTGACCGTCAACGGCGCCAAAGTTGCAATGGACGTGGTGCGAGTAGCAGTACTTGGGATGGAGTCAACAGAATGGCTGGTCACTCACGATCCCGAGTTCGAGTACTGGTACTGTGGGTCGCCTGGAGCTTGGGGGCACCCTGAGTGGGCGGGCCGATTCAAACAGGCGGAAGTGATGGCCAACGAGGCCATCGTGAAACTCACGAAGATTGCGACTATTCAGTACGAGGTTAAACTACTGTGCAATGACGAGGAGGTGGTGACGCTTGATCAGACGGATCCGCGCTACGAGGAACGCGATGGTTACGCCATTTTCCACTTTGAAACCGACGAGAATCAGGACGGGAGCGCCGACACAAACGCATCTGGAGGCATCTACGTTGAGGACAAGTGGCTTGAACGAGGCGTGACAAGCGCTAGCGTCAAATACACGTTCGAGGTTTGGGCAAATGGCGTGAAGGTGTTCAGCGATCGCGAAATCACGATTGGTCCGCTGGTTAATCGGCTTGAGCCCAATTTTGATCCTTGGAAACCTGCAAGCCTCTTCAGCGATGGGTTCTCTCCGTATACCAAGCCTCCTTACAACGATGACCGCTGGCGAGACCAGCCTGACCGAAAGATGAAAGCCGAAGACCCCGAAGGCGAAGATCTCGGCTGGTACTTCAACTACGCCTACGGCATGGCCATCGAGTGCGAGTTCACAGACGACCTGGAGAGTCTGGGGGTGAAGGCGAGCGGTGGGGACATTGCAGGCGAACGAACCTACCCCGTGGCCGATGCTGCGATGTTCCTGGCAAAGGGAGTGCCTAAGATCATCGAGTGGGAGGGGTTCGACGACGACTCTGAGAAGATCCACGAAGTCCCAGACTTGTCGTCTCTTTCAACGCCCCCGGCGCCGGTCAACGTGATCAAAGAGGCAGACGACTACGTACTTAAGATCGAGGCTGTGCGCGAGAAAGACCCGTCGCAGAAGCAGCGTATTGAACTCCGTGACCTGAAAGTGGATTATGGTTTGGAACACGTTTTTGAAGGAGTCCAGGAATGAAAAAGGCCACAAACATGCTGGTAGCCGTATGCTTGGGTGCGCTTGGCGTCGGGGTCGGGGCCTTGGCGAGGGCGGCGGCGCCTGATCCACAGGAGCCCCCTGCCGCCCCGAAACTCGTGCCGGTCACGAAGGAACTCTGGGAAGACCAGGGGACGCACAGGATCCGATTCGCCGTGGTCGTGCCGCCGGTTGAGGGTGTTTCGGAAAAGGCGACGGCTGGCGTCGAGCTTCTGTGTTCACCAGCCAATCCACGCCAATACCGGGACCCTTTCTGCAAGTCGCAAATCGAACTCTTGGAGTATCAAAAGAAGATGATTGAATTTGAACTCATGGTCGAGGAAGAGGCTCGCAAGCCGGACGGAAAACGCTCTTTCCAGCCGCCTGTTGGCACGGGGCCGACCTTTGCCGAAGTGTTCAAGAAGGCCCTTAACGAGAGCGACTTAGTGGAAAAGATTGAACGTGAATTGCCGGGTGGCAGGAAGACAACCACTTATGTCCCCAAAAAGGGACGGGAAAAGGAACAAGCTGAACTGATGTTTCGCGTAGCCCGCGAGCATCTGCGTAGCCCCAAGAACACGCCAGATCGAGAAGAAACCATCGAGGCAGAAACGAACGCGGCCGTAGGCATCGTATGTCAACCTCGCTACCAACACCACGCAAGCCAGGGCTGGTCCTATGTCGTGGAGGCCTACCTGAACGACAAGGGTGGGGATTTCGTCAGCGGCCTCAATCATTTCCTCGCTTCACGAGATGTTAAGAACTGGTCGGTTCAGCAGCAAGCCGCACCCACGTGGGAAAAGGTGGCGTCTTTCATCGATGAGGCTTGCCCCGTGGTGCTTCTGCTGCGCGAACCGTTGGAGAATCGGCGTTATGTGACCGTCGTCGGCACCGTTCCGGCGGAGCGATCGCTGATCGTGTCTTTGCCATCCAGTGAAGGATTGCACGCCGAAGGTCGGGCGGTGGCCCCCTGGGGCACCCAACGTGTGGCTTGGGACGACGTGGCCGGGCGTATCGAAGCCGCCTTCGTTGTCGTTCAATCGGAAAACGACGAAGCCCGCGAGGGAAAGGAAAACACGAAATGAAGACTTCTCATACACTGGTATCAGTATCCATTGTTCTCTTTCTGGTTGCCATGGCAGGTTCGGTGGCCTACGCTTGGCCGGGCTTGAGCCATATTCTAATCACGGAAGAGGCTGATTATCCCGAACTGAAGTTCTATGCCAACCTGCCGGACACGTACCCGAGTAGGCAGGAAGGTTGGGAGTTATTTATGCCGAGTAACTATTTTTCTTGGACGCACATCCGCCTGACCGTCAGAGACTGGGGTGCTCCAATCGAGGGCGTGGAAGACCCCGCCTATGACATGTGGATCCTGGCAACCAAGAAACTCGAGGGTCTTTCGGGTCAGGAACTCGACGTGGCCCGCAAGACTGCCCTCGGCTGGCGCGCCCACATGGCCGCCGACCGGATCGTTCACTGGGACTATTTCAACGCGCCAGAATGGTGGCAAAACCCATTGATATGGGTAACCCAGCACTTACTTAAAGAGGAGGAGGTTGATATTCTGGTGTATGTCGACAAGGTATGCGGGGGCGATCTCGAGGAGGCGTTTAATGTCGAGTTTGACGAGGTGGGCAATTGGGTCGGCGGCAACGGTCGCGTGAAAAGGGGGTATGCGGTTCAATGGCCCGGCCACTGGGGGCTCGTGTCGCTCGCGCAGCGTGTCTACCTGAAGAACCAGCGAAAGTCGGATGAGACGGAAGACGAAACGATTTGGCCCGAGACGGCAGGAACCATTGGGGGCCGGGCCGCTACGCGCGAGAGTGAGCTCCAGGATGCTATCAACGGCTGGGGGTTTGGTGATTGGGATCCATACGTGTGGAACGAGTATGAGGAGGCATGCCAGGACTTCGCCCAGTTGCTCACACGTGATGCGCTGGCGGAGACCTCTCTGCTTTACGTCAGGCACATGTACTGGTGGCAGAGTGGAATGTTTGTTCGGGTGTACAGTGTAGCAGATGGTTCTTTTGACCTGCGCCAGATCGACTACGTCAACCGTGCTCAAGGCAGTGTTTCGTTGGTCGAGGCCTTGTCAAAAGATTACCATGGCGACGGGACAGTTGGATCGGACTATGTGGTGTATATGCCTGGCGATCGCTGGGACCCTTACGAGTGGTACTGGGTCCCGGCAGTCGAAGCTGTGAAGCAGCAGGTTCCGCTACTCGAGCAGGAATGAAATGAAACGAGTTCTGGCCAAAATCCTGTTGTCGGTTCTGGTGATCAGTGCCACGATGACGGCAATCTGGTGGGGTGGCGCACTGCCAGAACTTATTGGCATACACTGGAATAATGACCGGAGCCTTGTGTGTTTTCTAGTGTTCTGTCCTTGGACGTTGCTCCCATGGTCATGTGTGGTAGGAGCGTGTTCTGCTGCAATTTGGAAGCGTCGTTTTCATTTCGGCGGGGATCGTAGTTTGCTCCTGGCCGGCGCGGCTTTTGTGGCAGTGTTGCCCGTGGGCGGCCTCTTGATCGAGGCAATCCCCCTCTGGCAGTCTTCGCCGACGCTTGTCGCTCGGTTATTTGCTCATTGGTCTTTTTCGTTTTTCCCGTCCCAGGTGGCGTTTTGGGGTTTTGCCGTGGTTATGCGAATCGGGTGGAAAAGGCGACGCGTTGGTTCCTGAGATCTAACTTGCGGACAAGGCTCTATCGCCGGAAGTGAAGGAGAAGAAGCCGTCGCCGGTGCAATAGGGATTGACGGAGGGTTGTGTCATGCGAAGCGTCTTGATGTTAGCGATCCTTGGGGTGGCGGTAATCGCCATCGGTTGGCTGGCCGTGTCCGCTGCTGAAATCGCCCCCGGCGGCGTGCAAACCCTGCGCCTGCAGGGGACACCGAGTTGTTACCTGGCGCTTAGCGGCCTCGCCAAGGCGTACATGGAGGAGCATCCGGACCTCGAAATCAAGTTCGGCGGGGGTGCTGCGAGCATGGGCGTCACCGCCCTGAAGGAACGTCGGGCGGACGCGGCCTACGTCGAGTGGCCGCTGCGTGAGATCCTGGGAAAGATGTGGCCGTCCTATTTTCCCGACATCGAGCAGCCGGGCCCCGAATGGACCTTCGCCCAGACCGCGCTGGGGTTCGTGGTGAACAAGGGCAATCGCGCAGGCGCGCTTACCATCGACCAGATTTGCGGCATCTGGTCCGGGACGGTGACGAAGTGGTCCCAGGTCGGCGGATCCGGCACCCCGATCATGGTTTACACGATTCAGCCCTCCCGCCAACTGGCGGGTGCGATGCTGAGCGATAACCTGCTGGACTACCGGAAGTGGCGCAAAGACCTTCAGAACCTGACCTCTAACCGCGACGTCATTGGGGCCGTGGCGAAGGACCCGAACGGGATCGGCATCATCGTGATCGGCCCCACACCGCCGGTGGAAGTCAAGCTCCTCTCTGTTGCCAAGGACTCGAAATCTCAACCCGTGCCTCCGACCGTCGAGAACATCGTCCTGGGGAAGTATCCTGTAGTCCGCGAGTTCCGTTTCGTCTTTTCCGACAAGTCGTCCCCCGCTGTCCGCGAGTTCTGTCGGTTCGCCGTGAGCGACGCCGCCGCCGAGATCATCAGGGAAAACGGCTACTTTCCCCGGGCCACGCAGAACGAGATGCTGGCTGCGCAGCGTCTGGACGAGATGAGGGCCGGCAAAGGCGTCAGGATCCAGGCGGCGGGCAGCGTCCGTGGCCCCCTGATGCAGGACCTGGCGGTCGAATACGTCAGGGCGAAGGCCGTCGTGCAAATGCAGTACACCGTGGCTGACGAGGCGGCCGCCGTCGGGCAATTCCTGGGCGGCAAGGAACTGCTCCTGCTTCAAGGCCCTCCAGGCGAGGCGACCTTGAAGGTACACGGCGCCAGGTGGACGGAACTCAAGGCCGAGACTCTCGCCATCGCCGGCCGGGCGGTCGCGATTGTCACGAGCATCGTGAATAAGGAAGAGGCGATGACCCTGGATCGCGTCCGCTCCATATTCAGCGGCGAGGTCGGCCAGTGGGGCGACAGCCTCGTCATGGCGCAGAAAGACATCCACTGCTATGGGCTCGGTGCCGCCGACCCGATGGCCGCCATGTTCCACTCCGGGGTCATGCGGGGCGCGCGGTGCAAGAACCTGCAAGTGAAAAAGGACACGCCCGAAATCGTCGCCGCCCTGGCCCTCGACCCTCAGGGGGTCGCGTTTGTGGACCTCGCCCGCATTCCGCAGGAGAGCACGGCCGTCCGGATCGTGGCCATTGGCTCAGGCGATAAGGTCGTGAAGCCTAACGGCAGGACGGTGGCTGATGGAACATACCCTCTTTCCCAACGGCTGTTTCTGTACGTCTCGCCGCAGGCCAGCGAGACGGCCAAGGACTTCGTCAGGTTCATCCTCTCTGGGGCGTGCGAACCGACGTTCCGTCAGCACGGGTTTGTCCCCGCCGGTCCGCCTCCGCCGGCCCCCTGATCATTTAGGTAGCGGTCTATCCTTGGCGCTGACCGCCAGCCCGAGAAGTCCGGGCGGTCCGTGTGCGTCGTCCGCTCGTACCGCTTCGCCCCGCCTGGGCGGGTCCGCCTCGGCCTGGAGCATCTCGTTCAAGGTCTCCTCGACGCTCTGGCGGACCATCTCCCCCAGGTGGGCCTCGGCCTCGTCCACCCGGATCACGCCATCCAGCCCCTTGCCTTCGCCGTCCGTCTTGGTACGATGCGCCATGGGTGCCTCCTTCTGCTGGTCCTTGGGTAACTTCTCCAATCCCCAATTCGACCAACTCATGGGCTACCCGTCTACTTCCTACCTTCCGAAAGTGCGAAACTTACCCTACGTTATCGAAACTTATTGTACGTTATCTGTTTCCTCGTCGCGGCCGCGGGCAACGAACCGGGCGGACCGTTCACCGGCTCGACCGTCCGGTACCCCGCGCGCTACGAAGGCGTGATCGCCGTGGGTTCCGTGGCGCTCACGAGCGACGACCCAAGCATCCCTTTGAAGGAGCGGGTTCGGGTTTCGGGCCTTTCGGCCTTCGGGAAAGAACTGGACCTCGTGGCGCCCGGCGTCCGGGTTTTGAGCACCTATCCCCCGGACAAGTACGCGGTCGCCACCGGAACGAGCCAGGCAGGGGCCTTTGTCGCTGGCGTCGTCGCTCTGGTTCTCGCCAAACATGTCGCCCAAGGCGGCGAGACACCGGTCGAGACACCAGCCCAGATGGTGGAACACCTCAGGCGTTCGGCCCTGGACCTCGAACAGCCCGGCTTCGACCCGCGGAGCGGTTTCGGCCTCATCGACCCCCGCCGCCTGTTCGCGTGACCGATCCCCTCCAGTCGAGACGGACTGCCCCTGCGCATTTGGGGAAGTTCACCTTCGCCGGGAGATTCTGCAAGGGCTTGTGGATAAGAAGTTCGGACAGGATCAGAAAGGATCGCGGGGCGGCTTTCGGATACCCTAGCAGGCCGCCAAAGAAGTCGGCCTGACGGCGTTTTGTTTCTCTTGGTGAGCCATTTTCATGGTTGACCGGCCTAGCTACTTGCTAAAGAAGCACTGCGACAGGCTCAACGAGTTGGTGAACGCGATGGAAGCCCTGATTCGCGTGGAGTGGCCATCACCGGTGGGGCAGTTCTGGTCATGTGGTAAAATGCGACAACATGCTCCCAATGCTGGTATCGCCCGACTTCGAGAACCTGATCGAACCGGCTGCCGAATATGCTCCTTATACTATCGAGGTTGTGGTAGTGACAGTAGTACCCTTTCCTCGCATGCCCACCGGGCGATGGCGATGACCAGTTCTTGTCTTCAGGATGAAACACCTCCAGGCAAAAGTGCCCGTCTTCCCGTAGAAGCTCTACGATCTTGTCCGAGTACCGCCTCCAATCATCTGGCGACAAATGGTGGAACAGCCCAAGATCGGCAATTACATCGAACCGATGCGTCCATTGAAAAGAAAACAAGTCAGACACGATTGCTGTCACTCGCGGCGCTGCGATCAACTCTAGCTGGAAATCAGGATATGCCTGCAGAATATCACCGAGGGCCCAATCAATGCCCACGATCTGTACGTTGCCATGCCTCTGAACAAGTGGAAGCGTGAGGGGCATCCGCCCACAACCTATGTCGAGCATGTTCAAGACCGGCCGTTCTCCAGCGAGCTTCCGAACAATGACCTCAAGGGCCCTGCTGGTTGCCTCTGTCTCGATGCGTCTGGACCATCGGTCCTCACCCGCACGATAACGCAGCACATAGTAATCCTGGGATGCAGACGAAATGTCCATCAAAGTCACCACCTACTTTTGCCTGCTACTTCTGGCGGCTCTGAGATTGACAACAGTTGTGACCACGCATCTCGGGTTCGAACCGGAGCCGGCGGTTCTCACACGCGGTGCGGATTCTCTTCATCATCTCGCGGTCTACGACGTTCCTGTCCGTAGTGTAGATGCAGTAATCTTTTCTGTGAAGCTCCGGCGTACAGTTAACCGTAACCACATTGGCCCCGGCATCGATCGCCAGGAACTGAGCCCCCAAGCGGTCTCGTGAGTCCAGCAAGCCAAAGGCGCTCACCGCCGGAATGGGTATGTTGCCAAGCACGAGCCGCATGGCGGCTACTGTATTCAGGGCCAATTCCATCGGGCACGGGGCTTCAGAGGCCAACGGAGATTGGTCGTGAGGGATAAAGGGGCTGACGCTCGCCGCGTCTATTTCGAGTTCCTTGAGCCAAACAAGCCCCTTGGCGATGTCGTCGTAAGGGTCGTAATCGATACCCATGCCGGGGAGTCCTGCGATACAGCCACTGCTGACCTTTATTTTCAAGTCCTGCTTGAGCCACCGCAGAAGCGCGTGCCTACTTCGCTTGCCCTCGCCGCTTGGTTCGTCCTTCAGCCTCCAGTACAGTTCGTTGTTCAAAGTCTCGTACTTCAAGATCACCATGTCCAGGCCTGCACACTGCAATTCCTGATAAGTTCTCTCTGTTTGCCAGCCAACAGCGGAGATCAACTTCATGTCACCAAACGTCCTGCGCAGCTTGGAGATGAGTCCCGGCAACGTCACACTGGCATAATCGGGAACTTCGCCAGATTGAAGAACGATGGAGCGAAGTCCCGAATCATATGCCTGCTCCGCCGCTCTGAGAATCTCGCCTTCCTCGAGGCAGAAAAGATGCTTCTGAGGTTTCCCCGACCGGTTCGGCCTTTCATTGTCTCGCCGCATTCCACAGTACTTGCAGTTGGAACGGCACTGATTTGAGAATTCAATGACTCCGCGAAAGAATATGGTCTGGCCTCTCACCTTTCGCGCTGCTTCAAACAATTGCGATTGGAGTTGGCTCCTCGTCTCACGCTGTAATAGCCGCTTGACGCTATCCGCCGTCACGCTGCTAGCCTTCCTTCCCAGTTGCCGTTTACTTGCTTTGACTTTGGGATGATAGACTGACAGGGGACGAATACTTCTCGACCTTCACGGGTTCTGTCTGGCTCGAGCAGTACACAAGTCGAATCTTGCTTCCTTCGAGGTCCAACCCATAGCCTGCAGCCGCTTTCATGTCGGCTATCGCAACATAAGCGCACTTCTCCTTGGAGGTGTATTGGTCCTTTCTGGCAGCGACCTGTATCTGCGGCGCTGGGTACATTCCGCCAACCTTGGGAAGCCACACATCGTACCAATTCCTCCCGGCCTTGCGCGCCGCTTCAGGTGGTTGGGGTTCTTCATCCTCATTGGGAGCCTTGTTGGGCGCGATTTGAAGACACACATGGGCAGCCATTGGCTGGTTGCAGTACGTGAAGCTCAATCGTCTCTTCCGCAAAGCGATCTCGCGCGGCCGTATGGCGTCCTTTAGGTAGTCCTCCCACAGGGCCCTGTAGTATGAAGCGGTGCCGGGATCGTCCCGAATGGCCCTTCCTTCAACATCATGAGTGGTTCCACGCCCGCCATCGGCCGATTTGACAGCATACACTATCGTGGTGTCCATTCTCTTGCCACTGAAGACGAGAAAGTGCGTCGGCCCTATCTCCGTCGTGTGCCAGATCTTAACCCCTGTGAAGTTTTCTATGATGTTGCGAGACGTTACGATCGCCGCCTCACTCGCTTCCTGTTGCGCTAATCGAATCTGGTGAAACTCCTCGACCATCCCTTCCGAATAGCAGATTGCCTCGACCCTTGCCCCCCATAATCCTCCAAGGTCCTGCAGCCAGCCAACCAGACGCTTGACGAGATCGGGAGACGACAGACTGCCGGGACATGGGGTCCAGTCATACAGCAGCACACACACGTCCGTGGCTACCTGATCATTTGCGAACTCTTTGGGCCTCGGCCTGCGTTCTCGTGTCGCGTTGCACTCTTCATATCGGCCCTCCAAGGCGTCCAGCGCTTCATCAAGTAGCCTGTCAACGCCGCGGAACTCACCCCGTCTCAGTCGGCGCGTTATAAGGGTATTCAGGAACGTGCATACTCCTAGTACGGCGATGCACCCCGCGAACAGCGTTGTGGGTGAGTACAGTAGGCGATTGCATCCTTCGCCGTCACCGGGTGCAGGCTGGCCCGCAGTCTTGCGCGAATAGTCGTCCCAAGCGACGATCCCCCACATCAGCACCGGCCCGAAGACCAAGACATAAAGGAGGCTCGCGGGGACAAGCAGCCGGTCATATCCGGAAAACCGGTGCAATATCGTAGCTGGCCATCGCAATATGTCAGCACTCCATTGCCTCTGAACAGTAATCGCAAGGATAACTCCCGCAATATACACGACGGCCAGCACGGCATACGAGAGCAACACGACTGATCGTGTCCCTGCTGCCTCACTAGACGGGGGAAGGAAGAACCACGCGACGGCGCCCCCCGCTGCCAACAGCAGGCAAACCACGACCCAGAGCCAACGCCACAACCACTGGATGAATCTATTCCAGAGATGCCGCGATCGTGTCATTGGAAGACCCTCGCTTTTCGCCTCCCCATCGCATTTGCAGTAAATCCATGAAACATGGCGACTATATCTCCGCAATGCGCCGAATGCCGTGCCAGTGGATCCAGGGACGCGTCAATTTCACAAAAACCCAGTTAGCACCTAGTCCAATCAGGCCAATGGCGATGATGGCCGCATACATGTCCGCGTATTGGAAAGACCTCTCAGTGTCGAGAATCAGGAATCCTAAACCGTTGTTGCCTGCCAGCATTTCCACCGTTACCGCCAGAATCAGTGAGATGGCCAGGCTGATCCTCAGGCCTGTTACGATTCCTGGGGCAGCAGCAGGTATGACGACCGCTCTGACGCGATGCCAGCTGCGCAAGCGGAACACCTGTGCAGTCTCCAGAAGCACCGGCTCGATATTCAGTACACCATCAAGGGTGTTGAGCAGGATCGGCCATGCGCAGGCGAACACGATCACCGCTATCTTCATGGCGTCGTCTATCCCAAGAAAAAGAATGGCCACAGGGATTATCGCTGCTGAGGGAATCGGACGCAGCAGCTCGACTACCGGTTCGCACACACGCCTGATCGGCCGCCATAGCCCCATGCCCAAACCAAGACCAATGCCCACGACAGCGGCAACGAAGTAACCCGACAGAGACCGCCCCAGGGTGCTGGCCGCCGCAACGGGAATCGTGCCATTCAGCGTATTTACGAACAAGGCCTTGAAGGCTACCGTCGCTGGCGGCAGAAAGACCGTGGAGACCAGGTGCAGTCGCGACACCAATTCCCAGCCGAGTAAGACCGCCGCGACGACAAGAAGGCTGAAAAGGCGGTTCTTGAATTCAGGTTTCACGGGTAACCCTCCCCAGCATGCCATAGATACTCTGGCGAAGCCTGCCGAATTCCGGGGAATTTCGCGTCTCGAGTTGGCGTCGCGGGTACGGCAGGTTGACCTGAATTTCCGCCTGAACCCGCGAAGGCCGCGCGGTCAGCACGATGATGCGTTGCGACAGGTAGATGGCTTCGTCGATATCGTGCGTGACCAACAGGACAGAAATACCTGACTTCTGCCAAAGCCGCAGTAAGTCGTCCTCCAACGCTCCGCGGTTCAGTGCGTCAATCGAACCGAACGGCTCGTCCATCAAAAGCATTCTGGGTTCGCATACCAGAGCTCTGGCGAGGGCGACACGCTGTTGCATGCCGCCGCTCAACTGCCAGGGGAAATGCGCCGCGAAATCCTCCAGTTCCACCAGCTTCAGCATGTCCGTGGTCCTATGTTGGAGCAGTTCTTCTGATAGGTGGCGATCTTCCAGCCCAAGCTGGACGTTACGGCGCACTGTACGCCAGGGCAGCAGTGAACGGTTGTAGTCCTGAAACACAAACAGCAAGTCCTGGTTGCCGGGGGAAGCCGCTAAATCAATGGTGCCCCCGGTGGGTTCCACGAGCTTGGCGATGATCTTGAGTATGGTGGTCTTGCCGCACCCCGAAGGCCCGACCACTGAAACGAACTCATTGCGGCCCAGGTCAAACGAGACATCCCGGACCGCCTCGACAGGGCCGAGACCATTGCCATCCCTGTAGGTCTTGCTCAGATTTCTGACGCGTAGCGAAGTTTCAGCCATGATACCGTCCTTACTGGCCAGTCGGTCCCAGAGAGAGCGAAGATACGTCCACATCACGTTTGAGTAAGCCTCTACTTCGTGCCATGGCGGCTATGGCCAGTATGTCGTCCCTGGCGATGGTCTCGGTGAAGAGGGGCATTCGCATGGCGGAGGTCACGGAACTGTCGAGATTCGCATATTTGCCAACTATGTCACGCGTCTTACTCTCGTTGGCCAGGATGAATCTGGTTGACTCCAGCAATGTGGCGTGGATTGCCTCGGCCAGGTCAGGGTGCTCGTTTGCCCATTTTTTGCGGATCACCCAGGTAGCCACAGGCACTCGCGGCAGTACTTCAGGGAAGTAATGCACGAGAATTCTCGCCGTCCCGCTCTGTACGGCCAGGGTCACAAACGGTTCAATAGCCGCCGCTGCATCCACATTCTTGGCCTCGATCACCGTGGGCATTCGTGGGAACGGAATCTCTGTGAAGGTTACCTCATCTCGTTTCACATTGTTCTTGGCTAACAGGGAAGTGACCATGAAGTCGTCTATGTTGCGCAAGCCGCTTATTGCAATACGCTTGCCCTTGAGGTCCGCCACGCTGCGAAGCGGCGAATCGTGCCGCACGATGATTGCGTGTTCCGCGTGGTCTCTGTCTTCGACGGGTCCTCCCGTTACTGCCACGAAGTCAAGACCGCTTTCTCGGGCGACCAGAAACGGGACAGTGCTCGTAAGCCCCATCTCGATGCTGCCCGCCCCCAGCGCTTCAAGGATTTTGGGGCCGCTTGTCATCTGGACGAGCTCAATCTTCAGACCGTGGTTCTCGAAGTACCCCTGTTCGATGCCGACAAACACTTGCGCTGCGTCGGCTATCGGCACATAGCCCACCCGGATGGTGTCTGGGCCTCGTTGTGTATGCATGATGATCGTTGCTACAACCAGGGCCAGGAAAAGGGCCGCAGCAATTGTCACCCAGAGGAATTTCTTGGACATGATAACCTCCCTGAACTCAGGAATTCCTCGCGGTCAGTACCGGAGCGTTTGTCTTCGGCACGACAGCGACTTGGTCAGCGATAATCTTCTCCTCGAGACAGCCGAACCCGCCAATACGGCTTTCACCCAGGGATGATCGGCAATCGAGCACGATCCTGCATAGCTCTTCGGGACTGGCCTCACAGCAGTTCTCGATCGCCAGTCTGGTCAGCCTGGCATAGTCGATATCGTCGTCCACCAAGAGGTCTCGGCCCCCGGAGTTGTAATCCGCCACCAAATCCTCGTTCTCGGTTAGGTTCTCAAACCAAGCGGTACCCGCCAGGGGCACTGCCAGGGAGAAGAGGAATCTCCGCACGTTGTCATGCTCCCGCGCAAGCCTACGGGCAAGGTCCGCAGCCTCCTTTGCGCTCTGGACGGTCTCGCCAGGCAGTCCCAGTATGAATGGCACGAAGACGCCGATCCCGGCGATTCCCAGGGTCTCAATCACCCTGTCTGTATCCTGCGGCAACTCAGACCTGTTGGCGGCGCGCCGCACCCGGTGGGATGTGCTCTCGATGCCGTAGAATACCTCCTGGACGCCGAGAGAAGCAAGCATGTGAGCGTCCTTCTGGGTGAGAAATCCTGGTTGCGAGTATATCCGCAGGCCAATGCTCGTCCCACCGGGCTTGCTGTCTAGGAGCGCCCTCGCGTACTCAACAGGCAGGATGTCCCCTGTCTCGAAGAAGTTGCTGATTCCGTATCGCTCCTGCAGTGCCAGGAACTCCTCCCAGGCTTTCCGGGGGGAACGCATGCGTGCCGTGGGCTCCCCAACACTGCAGTACGAGCACCTCCCGGAGGCCATGGCCTTCACACAACCTCGAACGTTCGACACAGGAAGCGGGGCGATGTCGGCCTCGAATGCCTTTGAGAAGAGCCGACTGTCGTATCGGCCGAGGGCACCGCCAGCGAGGTGTTCGAGCGACAACGGCGGAATGTCGTCGAGATTGGTGTGGGATCGCCGAGTGAGGCCGACGCTACCATCCGGGCTCCTGCAGTAGACATTCGGCGTAGCCTGTGGCCCCCTACCTGCGAGCAGAGATGCCAGTGCTTCCTCGCCATCGCCGGCCACGACATAGTCAACAAAGGGACGGTTCCGGAGTATTCGGGGTGCGAGATTGGTCGCGTTCGGGCCGCCCAGGAGAATCACGCAATCCGGGTTCGCTGACTTCGCTGCCTCGGCCAAGTACAGCGCCGTCCGATGGTTGGTGAACCAGTCGGAGATCCCGATGATATCGGCATCCAGAGAGTCCACGATCTGGTCAATGGGCGTGACGCGGCCGTCCCAAATCTCCGTCTGGAGGTTCCGTACCCGACTCTCGGCATAGACGGCAAGCGACTCCAACCCCATGGGAGGAGGGTTATGGCAATAGCCCGTCGCGACAGAGGCATACTCGGGATCGTTGCCAGGATGAATAAGCTGTAGCTTTACCATGCTCTGTTCTTGGTTACGTGCAAATAAAAGCATGCCGCGCGGGGCTGACCACCTCACGGACCCCACGGTGGCGATGCACCCAGCCATCCTTTCGAATACGCCCGTTTCTCGTCACGAGACAGCCCTCGAGGCCGCCTATCGCTTTCGCCGTCCGCCTGAAGCGATCCGCCCTGCAACCAGATGTGCACGCGCCATTCCTACCTTCACCGGACCATTGCATCTGGGCGAATACACTGTCGCCATGATACCTGGGATCTTCGAAAACACAAGAGTCTTCTGTACGGCTAGCGCGAACGCGTCCTGGGATCGGGCGCATTCCTGACCGGCCCACAAGGACAGCGATCCCGACCCTTTCGAGGATTGCGTGGTCAGCTGTGCCCGAGTGTCTCCCTCAAAGTTGACAGGACAGAAGTAGGGAACGAGTAGGTCTCGTTCCCTTACCCCTACGGCTCGTTCCGATTGGACGATGTCAACCCAGCTTCCATCGACAAGAGGTTCACGCTGACGTCCGGCTCGACCGGCAGGCGGCGGAGCCACTTGGTGAACTGGGTGAGCATGAGACCTGCGGCGATGTTGGCGCAGTAGATGGTTGTCTTGGCGGTGCAGGAACCGGCGTAGGCTTCCTCGGCAGCGAAAAGTGTGGTCGGGTAATGTTTGCGACTCGCCGCATCGCATGCAACGAGGACTCGAAGGACTTCGGCGGCCATGCGGCCATCGGCGAAGAAATCCGCCTTGCCCTTGACCGCCTCCCAGATGAGGCGGCGCGTGTCGATCCGGTCCACGCACACGAAGACCGCGTTTCCGACCTCCATGCTGCGTTTGAAGCGGTCGACGACTGCCTGGATCTCCAGGTTGTGGTTGATCCTCTGGCAGAGGTCGGCCGTGGCCTCGACCTTCATCCGGCCCAGGTCTTCCTCGAGATAGCCCTGGCTCGCGAGATTGCTCTCCTCCACGCGGTCGAAGTCCACCAGTTGGAGCCACGGGACACCCATGGCCGCGAGTTGCAGGGCGACCTGCCGGCCGATCGCGCCGACACCGACGACCGTCGCCTTACAGACGGAGAGCCGTTCCATCGGCACCAGATCCTGCTGTCGGCTGAAACGCTCGTCACTGCTTCCTTGGGTTACCATGGTATCCCCTCTACCTCGTCCCACAGTTCGGGCCGGGAGGCGAGTTCATCCAGGACCGCCCGGCGTTCCTCGACGTCCAGACCCTCAAACGCGCCGACGAGGTCCTGGGCGTCCCAGGGGTCGTACGCATCCGCGCCGAAGGCCACGGGCATCGCCTTGTCCAGCAGCCGGGTGCCCCAGCACAACTCCTCCTTCCGGACGTGGGCCCTGTACTCGGTCTCCCAGGTCTCGTGGTCGCTCGGGCCGAAGGGGCGACGGTAATCCACCTCGACGGGAATCTCGCCCTCGCCGCCGGGTCCGACATTGAAGCGAAGGCGGGCATACGTCTTGCCACCGCGTCCGAGGACGAACATCACGGCCCATTCGCAGCGTCCGAAGACCCGCTCAAACGTCTCCTCGTCTACCACGCTCGGCTGGGGTGAATCACCCGGGTGCGTGTGCAACCAGATTCGCCCGAACTGCTCGGGCCTCCGGCCGGCATCCACCTGGGAGTCAAAGAAGTCCGCCACAGCCCCATCGTCGAACGAGACGCTCACCGAGGTGACCTGCTGCTTGACTGTCACGAACTCCTGGACGAGGAGGGGGTTCCCCGGGGCCGTAACGCCGAAGCCGCCAACCTCTGTGTCGCTGCGGTCCCGGAAGTAGAGCAACTTGGCCCAGGCCGTCGGCGAGAAGCGAAGCACCGCCGACCGGGCCGGCTCACGCTTGCGCAGTGCCACCTTCGATTCGGACCGGGTCGGCGACGGCTTGGAGGGGGTTCCGCTCTCCTGCTTGGTTGTTTTCGCGGCCTCCTTCTTTACTTCTTTCGTTTCGACTTGTGTCTGGCTCATCGTCTTCCTCCTGTTCTTCATGGCACGGGCACTGGTCTTCTTCCAGGCACGTGCGGCAGAGTTCCCGCCCGCAGCGCGGGCAGGTGTCGAGGCAACCGGGGCAGACCGACTCTTCGCAGACCGAGCAGGTCTCGAGGCAGGTGCGACAGACCGTCTCGTTGCAGCGGCTGCAGTAGGACGAACAGTCCTGGCAGAAATCGTTCTCGCAGATCGCGCACCAGTAAACGTCATCCTGCGAGACCGAGTAGCCGCACTCGTGGCAGGCGATGCCGGACCACTCGTCCAGCGAGACGTAGGGCGACTGGGGGTTGTAGTTCGTGAGGACGGCCTGGACGAGGGAGAAGAAGTCGAAGATCCGGCCTGCGGCCAGAGCGGCGTGGATCGCCGCTCCGCCGTCGCCGGCGCAGAGACCTCCGTTGCTGACGTGGGGGTGAGTGACGGCCTCGTTGGAGGACGCAGGATGGGGGTCCAGGGCCTCGATTGTGTAGGGCGTCCCTCGCGCCTCGCCCAGGCGGCGGACGTCGAGGCGGATCTCAAACGGCCCGAGGTAAACGCCCTCCAGTCTAATCGCCTCGGTCGTGACGCTCAGGGTCTGTTCCTTCAAGTCGTAGGCGAGGTCGCCGAACTCGTCCTCGGCCTGTTGGAGGTCGAGGTAGATGTCCCGTAGCGACGGGCTCGTCCACGTCGCCGCCTGACGGGCGCGGTCCAGATCGGTCGCGGCATACGGAACGTCGCGCGCGAGTTGTTCCGCCTCTTCCATGAGCGGCGCGAGTCCGCCGGACCAGCCCTGGCTCCGGCAGAGGGCCATGCGCCTCTTGAGGGCCTTCAGGCGCCCCGTGAGGTCCAGGACCGCCCCGATCGCACGTTCCACCACCTCGATCCGCGAGAGGTTGAGTTTTAGGAGTTCGTTCTGGATGCAGCAGGCCAGACGTAGGAGCAGCCTGTCCACTGGGTGCTGTTTCATGGTTCGTTCCTTTCCGAAAAAGACCAGGGGCGCCTGCCCGTACGAAAGAGCCGGCGCCCCCGGACAATGGGCCTTGCGCTCAGGAGCGCTAGCAGGCCGCTCCCTCGATCTTGACCGGCGTCATCGTGACGCGGTCGCCTTCCCGGAGGACGTGGTCCTTCGGGACCGGCTGGCGGTTGACGCGGATGAGGACGTCATCGGCCTGGGCGTCGGGCATCTGCTTCCCGAAGAACTGCTCCACGGTCGTGCCCTCGGCAACCTCGACGTAATCCGCGAATCCGCCGCCATCGTTGTTGATGAATAGAACCTTCATGGTAAACCTCCTTACGTGTTTGGGTTCCTTGACCAGTTTGTACTCCAATGAGTCATGTTACTTCAGCCAGTCTTCTTCACATTCACAACCTTGCTTTCTTTCTCAAGGCGGGCCGCGCGCACGGGTGGCGCTGTAGCGCATTGGTACCTCCTTTCGTTCGATGGACTATGAAGAGGGCAAAGGACAGGTCTTCGGGTTGAACGTGAGACCGGATGGTTCCCAGACTTCAGGCCAGTTGCATCGGTCGGCCGCAGCCGGGACAACGAGGCGGTCCGGATTTGGCGATCTTCCTGTGCGTGCGATAGACAGCACGATGGCAGTCAAGGCACCGCCAGATGCCCAGGTGGGTTTCGCGAGGGCCGCCGGCGCGATCGGCGTCTTTGGGGGATTCCTCGAGGTGCTCCGCTCTCGCACGCAAGAGGGCCTGTAAAACCGCATCCACGTCTTTTCGTGCCCGCTTGAGGACCCGGGTAGCCCCATCGAGTGTGCCCTCGCCGCCTTCGACAATCTCGGTGACGAGGAATTGAAACAGCGCATCTCCGAAGTCGTCGGAACGCACCTTCGCGCAAAGGCTCTCCAGGTCGCGGCAGTCCTGCTTGGGTTCGAGAGGCAAAAGGTCGCTCTCCGGATAGGCGTCGTAGACGATGCGGGCGATGTTGACTTCGTGAGCCTTGGACACAGATCACCTCCTTTCAAATGGTGAGGCTCAGGTGAATCGGATGAGCGCACAGCGGCTCCGTTCCTGGCCTCGCGACGAGACGACGGATCGCCTCGGGTTTGCCTACGGCGTCGAGCGCATCCTGCGGGTTTTCCGTTGACAGCCATGCATGCACTGCCTGATACTACCTGTCATCCTATCCATGCTCTTGTAGGTGACTCATGGGGCGCAAGAGCAAGAGGCACCAGCGTCACGCCTCACCGCGGTCCGTGAAAAGGCCGATCGCGCGGTTCGCGCTGCCGGCCCTCTGCATCGCGGTTGTTGGCGTCCTGCTCGTCGTCTCGATCAAGAACCAGAGGGAAGCACGAACCGGCCAGCCTTCCATCCCGCGTTACATTCAGAAGGTCCGGTCGCTCGACGAACTCCTGAAAATGACGCCCGAGCAACTGGCGGCCGTCGATATCGCAGAGATGAACCTGCACTGCGCCGAGGGCCTCCCGGGGGCGGAGAGACTGGACATCGCCAAGTGCCTCGCCCGGCTGGACGAGTGGGCCGAGCGCGTGCGGGATGTGACCGGGCGCCACCTGTACCGCGCTCACGACCCCCGTTGGGCCGAGCACTACAAGCACTCCGAGAACTGGCTCCGCGTCGAATTCCTGGCCCAGGTCCTCCAGGAGGATTGCGGCGTCCACTACAACATGCAGCGCATCCGCGATATCGACTTTGGAAACTCCAAGGACCTGTTCATCCACGGCATGATCGACGATCCCAATGGCGGCACATGCACCTCCATGCCGGTGATGCACGTGGCCGTCGGACGTCGCCTGGGTTATCCCTTGCGCCTGGTGCTCACCAGGGCGCACATCTTCGTCCGCTGGGACGACGGACAAGAGCGGTTCAACGTCGAGAGCACCGGCGAGGGCGGCACGGACAGTTACCCCGACGAGCACTATAAGACTTGGCCGGAAAAGTGGAACGCGGTCGAAACCAGGGCCAACCGCTATCTGATCTCCCTGACGCCCGCGGAGGAACTGGCCTGCTTTCTGGGTTCGCGCGGCCATTGCCTCCTGGACAACGGCCACGCGAAGGAGGCCCTCGCGGCCTACAGCGCCGCCCGGCGTCTGGCGCTGCTGGACCCGTGCTACCCGTCCTGGATGCGGATGGCGCAAAGTCGACTTGCAGGCTATCGCGACCCATTGGCCGATGTGGAGCGAATCATTGCCAACCAGCAAGAGGCGGCGCAGCGCGAGTGGATGCGCGGGCAAGCAGGCGGCACAACGGCTCCGCGGTTGCCGAATGGGATTCCCGTCGGCGGTCCATACCCGTCGCCCCCTGGCATACCGCAACTGCCATCGCCCTACGGCCCGCAACCCGGTGTGCCGCAGCCGTATCAGCCGCCGGGGCCGGGGGCGCCTTCAAGGCCATAAACAAGAGAACAATATATGCCTTGCTCCGGTTCGAGGGAACGTAAGTGATTGATGCATCTGAAGTTCTATCGTGGAACGGCCGATATCTGTGGCATGGTGACCCTGGGGAGGGAGCAAGCCATGTCCACGACCCGCGAAACGCTCGACTTGGAGGAACTGGTCATTACGGTGTATGCCGCCTTGGACGATGCCCTGGCGGAAGCGGGGCTGGCGGCGCGAGAGGGCAAGTTGGTCCCGCGTCCCGGTCCGGCGCCGGAGGTGGACGACCGCGAGGTCCTCTGCCTGGCGGTTCTCCAGGAGTTGTTGGGCTTCGAGTCCGATCATGCGTTTTACCAGTGGTTCGAGTCCAACGCGGTCCTGCGGAAACTTTTTCCGCGGCGGCTCTCGCGGCCCAACTGGGCCGACCGCCGGGCGCTCCTGACGCCCTTGGTGCAGCCTCTTTCCCGGGCGTTCTGTGCCCTCGATGGGGAGGCGTCACCCCCCTTTTCGTCCTCGACTCGCATCCGGTCGATGTCTGCCGCCCGGTCCGCGCCGGTCGGAAGGAGCGTCTCGGCGGACTCGCCCAACGTGGCTATTGCGCGTCGCTGAAACGCTGGTTCCACGGGGTCCGCGAGCACCTGGTGTTCACGCCGGGCGGCCGGATCGCGTTCGTCCTGCAGGTGCCGGGGAACCGTCACGACGTGCAGGGCCTCTACGGTCTGATGAAGACCACTTTCCGCGGGCATCTCCTGGGCGACAACGCCTACTGGCCGAAGGCGGCCAAGCGGCAGGCCGCGGCCCGCCAGGGCATCACCGTGACGGCAGCCACCCGCTCGAACTGGAAGGTCCAGAACACCGCCGAGGAGAGGGCGCTGCTCAAGCAGTGGCGCGGGAAGGTCGAGCGGCGGATCGGCCTGTTCGACCAGCAGTTCCACGCCGGACGGACGCTCTGCCGTAGCCCTCGGCACTACGAGGCGCGTCGCTGGTTCAAGGTGTTGTCGCATAACCTGTCGCGTCATCTGAATCGCAAAATCCTTCGGCCCGGGGAGTCGGTGGCACACTTCCGGCTGGCCGCTTGAACCGGAGCAAGGCATCAATATATTTGACAATTGGACTGAGGCTAACCGACAATAGTCGCTGAAAGGGGACGAGCCATGAAAACGCCCCGTCTGGTTGCCGTTCTCGTAAACCTCGCCGTTATCGCCCTCCTGGCCACCGAGGCCTCGGCCATGTACCACCCGACCGTGGGGCGGTTTCTCCAGCGCGATCCGGGACCTGACGGGATGATGGCCGCCCCGCGTGTCGGCACGGCCGGACCGGCCGTCGGGGGCGGATTCATCCCGCGCGATCCGACGGAGCAGTATGCGGATGGGATGAATCTGTACCAGTATGCGGGCACCAATCCGGTGAGACGCCTCGATCCCCATGGGCTGGATGATGCTACCGCGGAGGAAGTCAGACTCCGGGTGGTGTTGGACCAGGCTCATGGAACAACCGAGGCCAAGCGTGCCGGAACGGGAAGATGGCACGCTGTCGGCGCATCCTGGGAGGAGGGTTGGGGCACGTGGTTGGTCCACTTGGCTGGCCGCGCGATATGGGCTGCAGACAGTTCCATTGATGTGGACGAGGAAGCATCAGCAGCGTCATGGAAAGCCACGCTTGAAATAATCAACAGGCTTCCCCAGCAGTGGATAAATGAAGGCTGGTGGCTGCAAACAAGCGTAGACTACTGGTGGACGGCATCCGTCGAGAATGTGTGTTGCAAATCCGGGAAGGTCAGCATAACTGCTTCCGGCTGGGGTATCGAGTTGGCACCGGGGCAAGGTACTTTCTACAGCGTCCCCGACTCCGAAGTGCATGCTATCCCCAAAGGCGACTCCAAGAATGTGGGAAGGGTCTATCTTGGTGCAACTATAAGGCAGAGGAAAGACTTCCTGCTGCTGATCAGGGGCGGAGTGCAGATTTCCGCCGAGTGTGTGCCTTAATCACGGCGGCGTCCCGTGGCGTGCCGCTGGAACGAGAGGGTTCCTTTGGCGCGCGGAGTTGGGGTCCGGTATCCTAAGTGGAAACTCTGGCGATGCGCATGCGGTTGCGCGCACTTATTGCCGTGTTGGCTGTTATGGCGGGCGGCGGGGCAGTCCTTGTATGGCATGCCATGGGCGAGGCGGAGAAGAGCGCGCGCCTGTCAACCTTGATGGTTCTTAGGCGATCCCTCGTGGAATCTGCTCGGGCCGAAGGACGGTATCCCGCCGAATTGAATGAGGTTGTTGCTGACCCGGAGTTCTCCGCTTCGGTGGACTTCGACAACTTGGAGTACATGGCATCTGGCCAGCCCTATGTCGGACGGGTGGACCGGGCACTTTTCCGCGAGCGGCAATCGCGAAGGTACGGTTGGGTGCGCGGTTGGTACGAAATACGCCAGGAGGGATGGGTTTTCCATAGAGGTGAAGGCGTCCACGGAGATTGAGTTAGGGTCCTGTGGGGGCATTCGGACGGCCCACTCGCCCCCGGAACCTGGGATTGATGGCCGCGCGGCGGGCGGTCAGGTGTCCGGGCCGGCGTTCGGTTCCGGTAGGACGTTCCGTTTGGGGCACTTCGAGAGGGCCTTGAGGGCCTTTGCGACCGTCGGATACAGGTCGAACAACCGGTCCAGGTGGGAGAGCCGAAGGATGGTGGCCACGGCGCTATGGAGGTTGGCGAAGGCGACGAAGTTCCCGAGGTTACGACCGCAGGACGGCGCCGAGGCGCGATTGGAGGGCGTCGAGAATCTGGGCGATGTTCGGTCCGGGTGTCTTACGCATGGTGGGTCCTCCTTTTGGCCCGCAGCGCATCCACGAAGCGGATGGGCGCGAGCGGCTCTGTCCCCGCGGGGGCGATCAGCCGGCGGACGGCATCGAGTTTCCGCGGGGCGTCCAGCGACCCGTTGTCCAGGACCTTGGCGATCACCTCGGCGTGGACCATGATGTGCCCCTCCTGATCGGTCGGCATGATGATGGGCTCGCCCCGGCCGCGGTAGAAGACCGCCTCGGCGTTATATTCGTAGAACGCATCCGAGTAGCGGTCGAAGGGGATGTGGTGCTTGACCAGGAACGCTTCGACGGCGTCGAACTGGCCGAAACTCGCCTCCGCGTCGTACAGGCTGACGACGGCCCCTTCACGAAACGCCTCCCGAAGGGATTCTTCGGTGGCGCAGTGAGAGCCGTAGTCCTCCAGGGACGCGCCATCGGCCACGATGACGCCGACGAGTTCTTCGAGCAGGGCCCTCGGGATCGGGCCGCCGATGTGAATCTCCGCAGGAAAATGGTCGGACATTTTGTGTGCCTCCTTTTCTTGGGTAGCCCGCGCGGGATGTTAAGCGCGGCTAGTGGCCTCGATGCTCGGCGTCTCGCTGTTTCGGGGGATCGAAAAAGGTCAAACGGAAACGCAAGCGCGCGTCCTACATCTCATAAGAGGAGAAGCGGTGAAGAAGCGTAGCCCTGGTCGTCCGAAGGGGAGCAAGAACGCGACGGACGTGGTGCTCGTGGAGCGGTCGCAGTGCCCCAAGTGCGGCAGTTCCCGCCGGAGCGAGTACTGGGGCAAGGTCGTCAACCGCTGCGCGGGGCTCCGCGCCGACGGCACGCCTTATACAGAGATCGTCCGCCGCCGGTGCCGGTGTCTGGACTGCAGCCAGGTGCGGATTGACAAGGAATACGCCTAACGGCCGCCAGCTGCGCGGGTACCGTGTCGGCTGGGCGGGCTTGTTATCCTCTTCGCAGTTTCCACATAAAATACATGGGTTGGCTTCTAAGTTCGCCTTTCTCAGCGATGCGTTTCTCTAACTCGTTAAAGAAACTGACGCCAGCGGCCGAGAAGAGACCGACAATCTGGGCTGGCGACGCGGCGAAGTAGAGTCCTATCTCCAACCCAAGGGTCGCAACTGTATAGGCACCAAGTCGAGCAAGACGCTTACGCTCGAATTCCTTCCACTTGCGGTTGAGGGTCTCCACTCCACGGTCAATGATGTCGGTTTGGATTCTCCGGACCTCTCGTGCAAATGCCTCCGACCCGCGAGCAGCTAGGGCTTCAGCCAGCGCTCGTGTGACGGTGTTCTTAAATGCCTCGAACGCTTCGGGGTCTGCTTTGAGGGCCCTCGCGAGATCGCCCGTTTTCAACCCTTCAACGTAAGGAATACGGAGATTCAAGGAGAAGGACGGTGCAGGAACGAGGTCACACCAATCTCCCGCGACAACGAACATTGTGCCGAGATACGACGCCATGAAGAACTCAAACGCCAGGATGTCAGCAGGGGCCCATGCAGCATCTGGCACCGAGATCGGCGCATCAGGTGGGGCGAGGCGACCGTATCGGATGGCATTCCTGCTGAAGTCTCCCCAAGATGGAGATGACTCGGCCATGGGTACGCCTTGCGCCCTCTGGGCTTCTCTTGCCTCTGCTAACATGCGTCTCCAATTCTCGACAGGCACAGAACTGCCACGCAGGCCGCTATCAGTGGCCTCCTCAAGGGCGTCCCCCAGGACCATGAGAACTGCATCAAGGGATGGTCGTTGGGGGGAAGGTCCCGCCAGAAGCGTTGCCCACGGAGCGACGAGTACGCGGCCTGTGGGTGCAAGCGGCCGAATCCATTCGTCAATGAAATGGACGAACCCATCGAGCAAAGGACGGTCTGGCTTGCCGCTAAACACACCAACGCTGGGTTGCGTGCCATCAATGTTGGGCCATCTCCTGTCGATGCCATGCTCATACTGAAGTACCTCGTAACAGAGCAATGGTCCGCACTGGCCTACGACTAGCAGGTCTGGCAACAGAAACAGACGAAGGTAGTTGCCTAGAAGGTCTTTGTGGGTTGAGCAGCAGAGGTGGAATTTCAAACCTTGGACAGATCGGACCAGGTCGACCAAGTGAGGCATGCGCCACATGAACCAGTAGCGCAGAGTGCCCTGATACAGCGCCATACCGCTGTCCAAGGCACCTAGCATTTCGCTCACAGCACCTTCAATACTGGCTGGTGGGGGAGGTGGCGGCGGGGGCTCAAATGGTTGTGTCTTCTTCATTCCTACTTCTCTTTTACGCTCGCGCGCTTGTCAACATGGTCCTTTCACTCCGACTCTGTTCTACCAGGCGCTATTGTGATATCTTTAGATAATCCGGCAGATCTCTTCCGGCAAGGCAAACTTCACACCGTAGTCCCTTTCGAGCCACGCTCTATTCGTGGCTGATAGCACGGACGCCGCTCCGGCGCCTACCGCGCGGTCACGCGTGCAGAAAACATCGTTTCCGTATGCCACATGAGCAGCGATGGAATCCCCGTCGGCCCACTCTGCCACCGCTTCTGCAATGTGATCTTCCTCGGCAGGTGGTGCATTGGCCAACCCTGGCGACCAGTGCTCATTAGGAGGTGCATATTGGGCGCCAATCCTTTTGACTACCGCCTGCCCAGCCCCGCATGATTCAATGCGACGTGCCACTTCGCCGAACTTGTCTGCAATCTCGCCAGAGTCGGCAGGTGCGCCGAACCACTCATCCCTGAGGTCAGGATTCTGCGCGCCGGCGACTCGTGGGCAGCGCATAAGCCTAAAGCCGATTCCGAGCGCATCAGCCAAAGAGGTACTCAGGTAGGGATTGTTGCCTGGATGAGCTGCCGTATCGGGGCCGATGCTGAAGTCGACCTGTATTGTTCCGTCCGGCAATACGGACTCCCGAAAACTAATCTTGGGCTTGTATCCAGAAAAGAATGCCCTACGGCCGACTCTGGTGATGGCCTCGAGTGTGAACACGGTCTCAGACAGCCGACCACCAATCTCCCCGTCGCGAATGGCCTGATTGATCCGAACAAAGTGGCTGAATGCTGGATCGTTGGGGAAACGGACTGGCGCGGCTGCGGGGCGCCATACGTTCGAGTCGAATGTCACCAAGAGCACACGCCACCTCTGTGCATCATCATCCCACCTTGCTCAGCCGGAATCATGTGCCACACCGCATCACGGAACCGCCAAGTCACCTGAAATAGTCGATGAGCTGATACATTTTCCGGCAATATGGGATGAAAAGCTGAAGCAACACGTATGCCTGTTCACGGTCAATCACCTTGCCCGTCGGGTGGCCGGAATCGTTCCTGAAGTTTCGGATGATTGAGAGGATTCCGGCAAAATTGGTGTCCAGGTCCTCTTTAACATCGGGGGGAAGTGCTTTAGCCTTCTGGTCCACGATGTTCTTGAACTTGTTCACCTTCTGCAGAATCGTCCGCTCCTTGCCAACCGAGGCGTAGGTTGGTGCATGCTGTGGATTATGCTCTATAATTTCAACAAGGAGCAAGAAAGTGTGTTCCGTCGCAACACCAAGCATCACCGTAGACGACAAGAGGCAGCCTGACCGGAAAGCCTGCATGGCTTCTTTCAGATACACGAGCGTTACCAGGTCGATGTTCGGGACTTGTGACTTGATGGCCTTCTCGTAGGACGAAATATCATGGAAGAAGTAGGCATCCCCTCCTTCCAGAAGGCTACGTCCGAAACCGGACACCCGAAAGAACGGAAACTCCCGGTTGGCGTCATCGAGGCCGAGGGTGATAATGCCTTCCCGAAACAGTCCCCAGAACACTTCGAGGAAGAGTTCCCGGTCAGCCCGGGATAGTTGGGCTTCTCCCCCGCCCAAAAGACGAGGGCCTTCTTCCTTAGAAGGCCCTTCTCGCCGCTGGAAAACCTCCGCAACCCCAATCATGAGATGCTCATACTGGCTGAGCTCGTAGCGGGGCACCTTCTCCCGGCCAGCGAGAAGGTCCAAACAAACGCTGCGAATCTCCTCGTAACTGTGACCCATAAAGCCCCCGTCCTAGCGACCAACAATTATGCGCCTGGAATACGGCCATTGCCAATACATTTTCAGTTCCCCTGTTGCATCGGGCCAAGCCCGGTGTATAGATCAGTAGACGGACAACTGAATACGCGATGGGCTCGCCACAGGCGGGCAGGCTGCGGCGGGCGGACTGATCATCCGCCTTCGTGCCGTGGACTACGGCGGACAGGTCCGCCGGTCGGGCCCGTCCGGTTTGACAGGCGGGGGTTTGGGGATGTACCTGGCCACGACCTCGGCGATCCGGGCCAGCGTGTCGGCGTCCTGGACCTTGTCGTGGTTGTAAAACTCCTGTCTGCCCCGCACATCCAGGTACAGGAGGTCGTGAATCTGCCGGACGGCCGGATGCACGCCGACGACCCTGCGCGGTGAAGCGCCGCGTTCCGCGCACAGGAACCGCTTCCGAATCTCCAGGAGGACCTTCCTCGGAATGTGAGCCGTCTCGATGCGGACGTTGGTGTGCTTGACGTAAGCCGTCCACCAGACCTCGTCCTCGGCGGCCTGGACCGTCCGGCACTCCACCTCCTGAAAATCCTCCCGGTCGAACTCCGGATCGGCGGTCAGGAGAACGGGCTCCCCTCTCGGAACCTCGGCGGCCGAGTCGCCGTAGACGTCCTGCACCGTTTCGAGCCGGAGGTTCCAGCGGAAGTAGGCGGGCGTGGTGTCCCAAAGTTCGATGCTGTACAGGCTGTCGTCGGCCCGGCGCATTCGGGCGACCTCGCCCATGTACCACAGGAGGTCCTCCACGTAGTCGGGCGTCATCGGCACCAGGGCGTAGTCGCAGTCACCGTTGTAGTTCTCGTCGGTGCTCGAGGTGTCGATGACGAGGTGGGTGATCGGGGGCTTGCTCATGGGTTGGTTCCTTTCCGTTTCGAGGGCACGTCGTTCTTCTTCGGCCCTGGCCCCTGGCGGGTCACCGGGGAGGCATCGGCCTCTTCATCGGGCGGGTGGATCTCCTCGCAGGAACTGCCATCCTGCTCGACGCAGCGGTACCTGGTCGCGCCACACTTGCGGCACCGGAACCAGTACTCGGTCCCAGACCCGGTCGTCGGACCGCGGGTCTCTTGCCACTGGTGCCGGCAGTCATGCCAGTCCGGAGCGTCTTCGCTGAGGTTCATCCTCTCGCAGAGGTCGTTGACCTCCTCGAACGTCAGCGGCTTCCACTGGCCGCAGTCCGTCGCGATCTCCCGGACGGCCTGGTCGGGAATCTCACGGCCTCCCTGAAGGTTCTCATCCTGGTGAAATCTCAACGCGGCCAGGATGGTCGCCAGTTCCCGACGGCTGACATGCAACGTCACGTATTCCTTTGACTTGCGCATGGAATGCTCTCCTTTCTAGAAGTCAGAAAATGGGATCCTCTCACTCGGGCGGGGTTCCGACCACCTGCTCGCTGATCTCGACGCTCAGGTTTTCATCGTGCTCGCGGAGCCACCGGCGGACGCCTTTGCGATCGCCCCGGCCGGAGTAGCCTTGATAGGCGCGGAGGTGGTCCACGAGGCCTTCCTCGGCGTCCTTTCTTTTTCTGAAGACCGCGAGGTGTGCGATGACGCCACGGTCGGCCACGGCCAGCACCCACACGGGGCGCCAGGAGATCATGACTCCGTGCTGCACGCCCCAGGAGTAGGCCTCCTCGCAGGTCGCGCACAGGGATCGCACCTGGTCAGATGGCAGGGCCACGGAAACGCGAACCTTCTTGGCGGCCGGGTTGTCGCAATTCGGATTCTCGCAGAAGCGTTTCATGGCGCGCTCCTTTCCGTGAACATTTCGGGGGCGATCTCCTTGAGCGTCTTGGGCGTCCAGTGGAGGTCGCGTTCGATCGGAAGACCCATCGGCCCACGGACGATTTCGAGTTCCGCCAGGCTGAAGTCGCCGAGTTCTTTGAAGTGGCCGTCCACCAGGCCGAAGAACGTGTCTTCGCCGTCGAACTCCGTGGCGTACCACGTCCAGGAACTGTCCGGGGTGAAGAACTTCACATAGGCAACCGCCTGGCCGCCCTTGCCGTCCTGGCTGCCCAGGGGCGGAAGTCGCCGACGAATCTCTTTGGTGAGCAACTTCATCCGGCGCTGCGGCTTGGTGCCGGGGCCTTTCTCTGCGGACTTTGAGACCGTGGTCGCACCGATACAGATCGTCCGCTCCGGCGGCAACCCCAGTTCCTGGGCCATCCCGCCAAGGAACGCCGCCATGTTCTGTTGTTGTTTCTCGCGCGAGACGGGATCGGACTCGCAGGCCGGAATCGGCGTACCGATGACCTCCACCTGCTCGGGATCCAATTCCAGCACGATGCGTCCATTCTGCTCAGAATATATTTCAAAATAAGGGTAGTTTACGTAGTCCTGCGGCGGGAGTCCGGCGGTCATGTCTCCGACTTCGCCGGTCTGTACCGCCGAGAAGCCTTCCAGGTACTTCTCGCTTCCATCCCGCTCGGCCGGATTCGGATTGCGCAGGCGGACCTTCGTGCCTCGGAT
>Ga0315284_10000619_pt1 | contig 48485 bp, 43 predicted proteins | sample YL17G09_16_MG_FD_203696 | JGI IMG/M metagenome (GOLD analysis project Ga0315284, IMG submission 203696) | Sediment microbial communities from Yellowstone Lake, YNP, Wyoming, USA - YL17G09_16 | ecosystem: Environmental > Aquatic > Freshwater > Lake > Sediment | place: USA: Wyoming | collected...
AGAATTTCTAGAATCTGGCAGTCTTCCATTTTCCTCTCGCTTCACTTGTATTACTACTGTTGGCCATCTAATAGACTTTTGTCGGTATATTGAAATGCTATTTAAGCGTTCTGAAACGTGGAACATGATCTCAAATATGAACTGTATGGATTATTCTTTCTTGTTTGCGTTTTGGATTAGGGTTAATCACCTTGTTCTTTCCTGTCGAAAAAGGAAATCGCACGCGCTCTATGAATTGATCGTTAGTGCCTGCCATGTGGAAAACAACGTGCCCCGGGTGACGTTGGCGTGAAGATTTTGGAGATGCGCGCGTTGTTCCGCCGGGAGCTACCAGAGTGACTTTTTTTGTGAGGTCGCCATTCAAGACGTCTAAGAAGTCGAGTAACGCGCTTTTGTCACAGGGCATTGTATAGCCTCATCTTTTGCAGGATGCTTTCTTCGTCAGCAGGTATTATCTCTGCGTTGAATGTTTCTAGGAAGTCTATTGTTTCAGCGGTTTCTCGTGTTGGTTTGATGGTGTGTAAGATTTTCAGGAGGCCCATTAGTTTTCCAGTTGTCTCGAATTTTTGGGTTAGGAATGCCAAGGTGTTGCTTTTGAAACTGTTTTTAGAAAGGATTATTGGTATGGCTTCTGTTAGTCTTGCGTCGTCTTGAAGCAGTATTGCGGTTGTTATGTATTCGATGCAGAATGTTTTTCCTTGGGCCAGTTGGAGACCGAATTCTTTGTATCCGAATCTGTATAGATTGTAGGTTAGGTCTAAATTGGAGATGTTGGCAGGTTTTGTTTCTGTTTTGATGTTTCTGATTTCTGTTGTTTCTGTGACTTGTTTGATTTCGCTCCAGAAGGCTTGGGGACCGAAAAACGTAATCGTTTCGCTTAGGGCTTCTCTGAGGGGGTTAATCTCGTCTGATTTCATTTGTTCGTGAAAATCGTTTCTGTCTAAGATGAGGCTGTTAATTTTCAGGTTATGTTTTTTCTGCAGTTTCAGCATTTCCTTGTAAAGCTGAAGCGTCTCGTTATGATATTCTGGTGTTTTTCTGAGGAGAAAGAGCAATTCAGTTTTGTTGAGTTTGATGTTTTTTGTTGGATTTATGGAACTGACTGATCTTATCGTTTCTGTCTCATTGAGGAGCTTGTCGATTTCGGTTAGGAATAATATTTGATCGGTTCTCTTTGCCAGGAAATTCTTCTTTTTCTCTATTTCCATTTCTGCTAATGTGTCGATCAGTAGATAGTTTTGAAAGTTCAGTTTGATGTTGGAGGATCTTCCTATGAGGTCTAGGCTGAGCAGTCCTTCTTTTTTTAGTTTCTGAAGTTTGTGGTATATGTTTGCGTAATGTGCAGTGCCGTATGTCTCTCTGATTCTTTCAGTCAGTTGATTGATTGATATAGAATCGCCTAGATTGGAGGATATTGTGTCTAGGATTCGAAGCGTAGGCGCATCCATTATTGTTCGCCACTATTCACATTATAGTCAACTTGATATATATCTAGTTTACTATGACATTATAGTTGAAAGGCTATAATAAGAATCTTGTGGCAACCATCTGCAATTCCAGTCTCGACATGATGGCCCAGCCGAAGCAAGACCAACCTTACCGTGATAGGTACGGGCATCTCCCTGGCATGCGCATAGAATATTGATGATTTTGGAATATCTCCTTTATACCGTGGAAAGGTCTTCCTTGCAGGGATCGTGTGTAGGGATATTGGATGGCTAGAAGGTTTTTTTGTGATAGGTGTGGACGCGAGTTGGCGGCTTCAGAGTTGCTTCAACTATTGGGCCATGAGTTGTGTTCTGAATGCTGCAGACAAGTTGTACATTCCAAGTAGCCGAGTGTGCGCTGAACAACTAGCAACGGTCTTTGATGGTTTTTAGCGCGCATGTTTGTTCCGAAATTGGCCCATAACTGGTTTTTGTTCGCATTTCATGATTTGGGGACGGCTCTATGTTCCGTGTCTGTTCTTGACTGCTTGGCATTTTGTCTCTTCTCGAGCGCGCGCGCTCAAGGCTCTGTGAAAATGTGTGTAGGCATTAAATTTTAGTCTTCTCGGTTTGGCGGCAGGTATAACATGTCTTATTGTGGACACAGACTATTCCGCCACAGTTAGGGCATTTCCATCTTTCTTGTTCGTTTTTCAGGAATTGTTTGATGCCTTCTGCCTTAATGTAACTCAGATTCTCAATCATGCTCATTCCATATTTTTCTCTGTAGCGGTTATCCAGTGTTTTCAGATTTGCACATGGAAAATCTGTGCATTCAAAACAATACTCAATTTGTTTAGTTGCCAACTTGTCGCAGTCTTCTTTTAGAAATGCACATTGGCTCTTCCTTGACCGACAGGTGCTACAGCGATGTTTTCTCTTTTTGCCTTCCATTGTATAGCCAAAAAACGCTACACATGTTCCGCAGTTCATTCCGCATGGTGCGATGAGTTCAGGCAGGAATTTCCCTTTTTGCATGGATAACCAAGTGATGAAACATCATCTTAACTATTCGGTTGGGTTGGACTAAAATTTAATACAGAACCAAACACCCAATCTACTCACCGACAAAGTGAAGCCCAAGATGAAGAAAAGCTACATTGAAATCGGAATTTGTGGTCTTTCCTGCAGACTCTGTCCCGCCTACCATAGGGAAACCAAAAGCAAGTGCGAAGGATGCAAAAGCGAATACCGAATGGGCGCCGTATGCCCCTTCCACACCTGTGCCATTAAGAAAAAAAGAACAGACTTCTGTGGACTCTGTGATGAAAACAACACTTGTGCCAAGTGGAGAAAATTTAGAGAAGCGGGCAAACAACACGACTCATTACTCAGCTACCAGAGGCTTGAAGACAACATCGCCTTTATCCAGAAAAATGGAATGGGAGCGTTCGAGAAACAACAAGAAACAAGAGAGACATTGCTTAGGGCAATTCTGACAGAATTCAACGAAGGACGGTCAAAAACCTTCTACTGCATAGCCGCAACTGTCTTGGAAATCGGTGAGCTTGAAAGAGTTTTGGAGAATGCACGAGTGAAATCGAAGGGATTAGACATTAAAGCGAAATCTGAAGTTATGCATTCATTCTTAAAAGAAATTGCGGACAACAGGAACTACTTGCTAAAATTGAGAAAATAGAACAGCAATCATTATCAAAAAAACCGTATACTCGTTTCCGACTATACGTACTCCTATGTTGAAAATGAATATCGTAGTACCCTACATCTTAACAATACCATAATTATCACCTGTATGTGCTGAATCCTGTATACGGTGAACCAACCTGTTTTCTACAGAATCATCCGCGCGCTTTTCCGTGGAATTGGTTGGTTGGGGTAAAGTTTTATCCTCAACTCAACTAAGTTCTTATGCTCCACTAAAAGGTAGCTCCTTCAGTTTTGGCGGGAAGTTTGGCGGTAGGAAGGCGAATAGAATGAAACTATCCTATACTGAAATCTTTAAGCATTCTGACATGCTCAATCCAATCTCTGCAACATCTTTACTCTCGGCAGGCAAACTTGCCCAATTGCAGCCGAAAAGCACAATACTCGACCTCGGAAGTGGAAAGGCCTTTCCTTCTCTTCTGTGGGCGAACACATTTGAAGCCAGAGTTGAAGGATTTGACTTAAACAAAGACTACGTTGAATACGCAAATTCACGTGCCAAGATGCTGAAACTGTCGCATCGAGTCAAGTATTCCTGTGAAGACATCAGAAAGCTGAGACTTGATAAGACATATGACGTGGTGGCTTTTCTAGGACTTGGAATGGCACATGTATACGGAGAGACCAGTGATGCTTTGAGGATTTTTAAGACCATGTTGCATAAGGATGGGATTCTTATCATGGCGGAACCCGTTTGGTTGGCGAAATCTGTCTCTTCGGAAGGGCTGAAAGCTCTCGGCGAGGCTGAGGACAGCTTTCTTACAGAGGCTGAAATGCGGCAGTTGATTGAAGAATCGGGGTTTCAAGTGCTAGGACATTTTGTTTCTTCGAAAGAAGACTGGGAGCTCTACGTCAGACCTGTCTACACCGCTATGCACGAAATTATCAAAAGCAAGAGTGAACTTGCAGACGAGGCTCAGAAAATCATGAATGGCTTCAGAGCGGAATACGGTGCTGTAGGTCAACACTGGAACATGCTCCTCTGGGTTGCCAAGACCAAATAGGTCATCCCTTCCTTCAAGGAGGAAGGCGACATGAACAATAATAAGATGGAACGCATGAACGGTGAAGTTTGTGACCGTGAGAAAACTATGAGGGGATTAAAGAAGGATGATACGGCAATACTCAAGGGCTATCAGCTATTTCATAATTTCATAAGACCTCATGAAGCCTTAGAGGGCAAAACACCAGCAGAGGTATGCGGTCTAAAAGTCGAAGGACGAAACAAATGGATAACTCTAATCCAAAACGCGAGCAAGGAACACGCATAACTCTAAGACGCTACTAAGGACAACATTGTGCTCTCTTCCACGGTTTTCCAAGTTGTTGAGCGTATGTTTCAGCCTTTTCGACCGTATCAAACAAGCCGTGCCATCTAACAGTAGGTGCATTGCGTTTCCTGTTGATGTAGAAATGGCAATTGGCTTTGTGAATTTTGACGGGTAGGTCGTTAGGATCGGTTATGTGTTTCCTGCTCTGTAAGTCTTCAAAGACGACGTACTCCATCTTCTCAACCCAGCAATTTAGCCTGTATACAATCTGAATAACCTAGAACAATCAATCTTTTGCTCATAATTCTATCGGAGAGGAAGCCATTCAGTAAGCTTGTTATCCCACGACAGTTAACAGGTACTGCAATCCCACGAGAACTTAACAGAACCGCTTTGGACAAGAACCATCAAAACAATGTGTGGCGCGTGCTAATGGAATTAACATGTTCTAAAAATCCCAACGCGCTTTCTCTCGTTCATGTTCAGAGGTATGCGTCTGTCGCATATCTCCGCATCATCCGATGGCTGTTAAAATAATATGCGACTTTTCCTATCGAGTTTTTCATCAGGCTTATCCAGCTATCTCGCTCTTTGTAGAATTTTGGAATAATGAGATATTCCAGTTTATTGTAGAGATCCGCCAGTTCTCTATTTCTCCTTTCTTCTTCGCTGGTCGCTTGATTAGGTGACGGGCCTATTGCCCAGCCTGTGAGGCCTTCAACACAACCTTCTGTCCACCATCCGTCTAGGACGCTGAAGTTTATCACACCGTTATGCGCTGCTTTCATCCCGCTTGTCCCAGAAGCCTCATTCGGAGGCAAGGGCGTATTCAGCCAAACGTCAACGCCTGAAGTCAGTATCCTGGCCATCTCCATATTGTAGTTTTCGAGATAGACGATTTCAACATCATTCTTCAATCGGTCAATGTACCCGTAGATGTCTCTGATTAGTCTTTTACCCATCTCGTCTCTAGGGTGCGCCTTGCCAGCGAAAACTAGCTGGATTTTTCCTTGTCTTTCCACTTCTTCGAGTTTCTCCAAGTCTGAAAAGACCATAGTTGCTCTCTTGTACTCAGTAGCTCTTCTGGCAAAGCCCATAGTGAACCTGTCAATATCCATTTTTGCACCAACTTTCTCGTCAACAAAGTCGAGCAAATCCTGCTTTGCTTTCATATGAGCTTCCCACAATTCTTCACCTGGAATTGTGTCAACTCTCACGAGAAGTTCTGGTTCGTTCGCCCATCCTCTAATATGCTTGTCGAAAAGCTGTCTAAAGTACTGACAGGTCCATGTGTAGGAGTGGACGCCATTTGTTATTTCCTGTATATCGTATCCTGGAAAGAGCTTCCTTGAGAATTCCATGTGTGCTTCTGTCACGCCATTGGTGTATTTGCTCAGGTTCAAAGCCAAAAGTGTCATATTCAATCGGTCCGATCCACCGTATTTTTTCAAGACCTCTTGCTGCATTTCAGGCCCAAGCACTTCCGAGACAAGATCGTAAGGGAATTTGTCAAACGCAGCTTCAACGGGCGTGTGAGTGGTGAAGACGCATAGGTTTTTCACTTTGTCGGCGTTCATTTCATTCCTTTTCAGAAGTTCGAGAGTAAGAAGACTGGAATGACCCTCATTCATGTGATACTTTTTCACGTTGATGTTTAGTGCTCCAAGGGTTTTCACACCACCTATGCCCAAGACTATCTCTTGTTTCAGCCGATATGTCTCGTCGCCTCCATAGAGAAAATCAGTTATTTCTCTATCTTCTTGGATGTTTCCTTCAACGTCCGTAGTGAGAAACAAAACTGGCACAATTCCGCCGGTCAGACTCTTTTGATCGAAAACCCAAGCTCCGACCTTGACATTCCTTCCTCCGATTTCAACTGTTACAGTCGCTGGCAACAGTTTCATAAATTTCGAGGGTTCCCACTCCTCTGGGTATTCCAGTTGCCTTCCGTCGGGCATGATCTTCTGTTTCAGATAGCCCTTCTTGCTGATCAGAGTGACTGCAACCAGTGGAATTCTCAAGTCCGCGCTTGATTTTATCATATCACCTGCCAAAACCCCCAGTCCGCCGCTATAGGTTGGCATATCACTCTCTATGCCGATTTCCATGGAAAAATACGCGACCCTAGGGCCTTCGATGAAGCTGCGCATGCAATACTCGCTGTCAAAATAATATTGTTCAGTCAAAAACTCGGTTTTGAACTCAGTTTTTTTAGGATCTAACGGCGTTCCACATACCGGATCTTTCACGCTCAAAGCATAACGCTCCTGAAGGCGAGAACAATTGGACTCTTGTCGGTAATTAGCTTCTCTTGCCTAATTACTTTTGTAGATCGATCCTAATTACTTTGATAGGCTTATGCACTGGCAGAAGATCGCGTGTGAAGATGTGTGCTCGCTCACACATTGGTGAATGCCTCTGGTGTACTGCATATTTGTTATGTTTCAGTCAACTGTGAAAGTTCTCTGATGTCGTGTATCTCAATCAGGTTGCTCGAATGCGGTTCGGAAGTTCTGAAGGCTGCCGTGAAGAGAATTGTGTCTTGGCCACCGATGAGGCCCATTGCATAAAGCTTGTTTGCAGTTGTCCGAATAAGGTCATCTTCTTTAAGGTAATCAATGTGCACGGGGTAGACACCAAACGACAGTTCAAGTTGTTTCTTGACAAGTGTGTTCGGTGTAACGGCGATTATTGGTTGAAGAATCTTGAATCGTGAGATCATTCGAGCTGTGTAGCCTGACCTGGTCAGAGTGACAACTTTGTCTATAGGCATTTCTTGGCATATTCTTCGAACTGCCTTGCTTATCGTGTCTGAGACGTTGATGAATCCCTCGCCTTCTACTTGGCTTTCCACTGACTTTTCAGTTTCGTTCGCTATTCTGGACATCATCAAGACGGATTGTACAGGGTACTGCCCTATTGCCGTCTCTCCAGAAAGCATCGTTGCTTCTGTTCCATCCAAGATTGCGTTGGCAACATCGCTGACTTCTGCTCTTGTGGGTATTGGCTGGTATGTCATGGATTCCAGCATTTCTGTTGCCGTCACAACGATCTTTCCCTTCTGATTGCATTTTCTGATTATCATTTTCTGAATATGTGGGACCTTTTCAGGCTCTATTTCAACTCCCAGGTCGCCCCTTGCCACCATTATTCCGTCTGCAACGTCAAGAATCTCATCGAATTTGTCGACACCTTCGGAATTTTCGATCTTTGCTATGATTGCGCCCATGAATCCGTTGGCCTTCTTCTTCAGGTTATTTAAGTCTTGAGGATTTCTGGCAAATGAAAGAGCTATGAACTCAACGTCATTCTCTTTTGCGAGATCTATCATTTGCAGATCTTTGCTGGAGAGTCTTGGAACTGCGAGCTTCTTGTTAGGTATGTTGACTCCTTTTCCGTCGTGTATTTCGCCGTTTGTTGCTGCAAGCAATTTCAATACGTCTTTCTGTTTTTGTATGACTTGCGTTCTTAGTCTACCATTGTCGATAAGAACGTTATCGCCAACATCCACATCGCCATAGATGTTGTTGTTGAAGCTTATTTTCTCGTCTTTGCCTACTTTAAGAACATCGCCTTTGTTGACAGTTCTTCGGTCTTTTGTTTTGAGCCGTATTTCAGGCCCCTTAACATCAATAATTATTGGGATGTCTGCCACTTCTCGCAGACTGCTAATGATGACTCTGGACTGGTCAAGCGTCCCGTAAGCCGTGTTTATTCTGGCGCCGTTCATTCCGGCTCGATACATTTTCTTTAGCGTGTTCCGAGAAAGACTAGCCGGACCAATCGTACAGATAATCTTTGTTTTCTTCACTTATTCATACTCCGTGTCTAGTTCACCAAGCCGCGCGTGCTATAGGGAAGTCGATCATGATGTCTCCTAGCGGTTCAACATCACGCGCGCTACAGCGCAGGACGTTTCAGGGCAGCTTTTTGCGGCCGAAGTGCAATGGCTGAGGGGGGTTCAGGTTTTTTCTTGTTTTGCTGTGTAGTGTTTGATGAGGTTTGATATGCCTTTTCTTATGGAGAATTTCGGGTTGTAGCCTAGGAGCTTCTGTGCTTTTTCTATGTCTGCAAAACCGCGTCGAACGTCTGGCGGTCTAGGAGCTGCATGTACGTCTTGCATGTCCGTTTTGCCTGTTAGTTGTTTCAGGATTTTTGAGATTTGGTTTATGCTTGTTTCTGTTCCGGTTCCTATGTTGAAGGTTTCGCCGACGGCGTTCTTGCTGTGTAGTGCGAGCATGTTTGCTTCTACGATGTCTTGGATGTACACGAAGTCTCTTTTTTGTTTTCCGTCTCCGAAGATTGTGGGGGGCATGTTTTTTAGTAGTCTGTTTAGGAAGAGGAGGATGACGCTGCCGTATGCGGTTGTTACGTCATAGCGTTGTCTGGGTCCGTAGATGTTGAAGTAGCGGAGGGAGACTGTTTCTAGGCCGTAGTTGTTGTTGAAGACGGTGACGTAGTTTTCTGCGGCGAGTTTTGATGTTGCGTAGGGGGAGCCTGTGGGGTCGAGGGGCATGTTTTCTTTCTTTTTTGGTTTTTCTGGGTAGCCGTACACGGCTGCTGAGGAGGCGTAGATGAACCGTTTTACGCCCAGTTCTGAAGATGCTTTCAGTAGATTCAGTGTTCCCGTGACGTTTACTTCGTGTGTGAGAACCGGGTTCTGGACCGAATGTACTATTCCGACGAGGCCGGCTTCGTGAAAAACGGCGTCTACGTCCTTCAACGCTGTTTTTACGGTTTCAGGGTTTCGTACGTCGCCTTTGATGAAGTGAAAGCTGTTGTTGTTTTTGTGTTGGGCAAGGTTTTCTGTGAGGCCGTAGCTTAAGTCGTCAATAACGTTGACTTTGTAGCCGTCGTTCAGGAGTCTGTCTACGAGGTGGCTTCCGATAAAGCCTGCCCCGCCCGTGACGAGTATTGTTGAATATTTCATAGGTTCCACGTCATGTTTGGTTTAGCAACTTCTTTGAATATATGATGTGCGGAAGATGCTTATGCTCTTCTTACGGGGAATAATATTCATATAGTCTGTGGAGCGTGTTTATGTTTGTTCTAGAAGATTTGGCTAGATGTTCCATCCTGTACAGTTTAAATATTCGGGTGCGGGATGAGGTGTGATTAGAAGAGGGGTTGGAGAAGGCTCAGTAACGCCTTTATGGTTTCGTATCCGCTCCCTGTAGGGGGGGACCATATAGTGTCGAACATGTTTGAAGACGCGTTAGTGTCTGAGGTGAAAAGCCAATGGAAACGGTTGTGGAAGGAAAGGATTGATGACCCTGTTCGTGCTGAAGGCGTTGCAAGCATGGATTTTGACAAGCTGTTCGTGGAGCGGGGCACGGTCGTGTTGGCCACGCGGTGCTTTAAGCCAGTGATGTTGCGGGAAATATTGGAGCAGCACAAGGTCGAGAACGCGGAGAGGCATGTGCCTCCGAACCAGCATGTGGGCGGTTGGCACAAGTTTGCGAGGACAAGCCTGCCACGGTATGCGTCGACGAGGCAGCGTCGGAGTTTCGGGTTTGTTGACGTGAAAAAGCCGCAGCAGTTGCGGAAGGGCGGCCGAGGCTGGCTGCACAAATAGTTTCTGGACGATTTTGTTTCCTGCTTGTTTGAAGTGTTGGTGCAGGATTTGAAGGTTCTTGTTACTGGCGGCTGCGGTTTCATAGGTTCGCATCTGGTTGATGCTCTGTTGCGTGAGGGGTTTGTTGTTCGTGTGGTTGATGATTTGAGCAGTGGCAGTCGAGATAATGTGACGCAGTGGGAGGATCATGCTGGTTTTGAGTTGGTTGTTGGGGATTTGAAGAGCTCTGCAGTGGCTGAGCAGGGTGTTGAAGGTGTTGACTTGGTTTTTCATTTGGCTGCGAACCCTGATGTGCGTTTGGGGGCGAGTGAGCCGAGAGTGCATTTTGATGAGAATTTGAGGGTTACGTTTAATGTGCTTGAGGCGATGCGGAAAAGCATGAAGGCTGGGCGGGTTGTTTTTGCTTCGACTTCGACGGTTTACGGTGAGGCTTCGGTGTTTCCGACGCCTGAAGCGTATGGGCCTTTGCTGCCGATCAGTGTTTATGGTGGGGCGAAGCTTGGATGTGAAGGTTTGATTTCTTCTTATTGTCACACGTTTGGTTTTGAGGGCGTTTTGCTTAGGTTTGCGAACATTGTTGGGCCTCGCGCGGGCCATGGTGTGATCGTGGATTTTGTTCGGAAGCTCAGGGAAAACCCGGGGGAGCTTGAGGTGCTTGGGGATGGGACGCAGAGCAAGTCGTATTTGCATGTGTCCGATTTGGTCGGCGCTTTTTTTGTGGTTATGAAAGGTTTCGGCAAGAGCGGGCGGGTTGAGGCGTATAATGTTGGCACTTTGGACAAGGTGAGTGTGGTGCGGATTGCGGAGATTGTTTGTGAGGAGTTGGGTTTGGCTGGGCCGAGGTTTAGGTTTGATGCTTCGGTGGAGGGTGGCAGGGGTTGGAAGGGGGATGTGAAGACGATGCTGCTTGATGTTGACAAGTTGCTTGGTTTGGGTTGGATGTCCCGGTTAGGCAGTGAGGAAGCTGTGAGGCAGAGTTGCCGTGAGCTTTTGGGGTCTATAAAAGTGGTTGGTTAGAGTCTTTGCTTCTGGAAAAGGTTTTGGTGTTGTCTGGTCCTGAAGTTGTTTTCATTGTGTAGGCTTTCGTTTCTTGGAGTATGGTTTGTGCGCGCGCTATTTTTCTATGGTACAATAACAATTAAATAAGGCGAAAAAGCAGATAGGAAGTGAGTAATATGACAGTTGAAGTTGATTTGAAAGAGATGAAAGATTTGCTTTGTATGTTGAATAAGAAACTTGATCTTTTAATTGAGAATAGAGAGACTTTGTCTATAATGTTTTTGGCAGAAAAATCCTTGAAGGATTTCCTTGGTAAAGAGCCGGATGTTTATTCAATGAAGGATGTTAAGGTTAGGTATTCTTGAAAGGGAAATTCGTTCTTATGCGCGCGCTAGCCGAGTGGCTCGAACATGGACCCAAAGAATGAGCATCCAATGAAGATTGCCGAAACAGTAATGGCGAGAAGGTATGATTGCCTGCAAAAACTCAACAACGGCACCAAGAAGGTTCATGAGAAAAAGCTGAAGTAAGAAAGAACGTGTGCTGATTTTTTCTAATTGATCCCGACGTCATGCGCTAACGCCGCGTTTTTTGATTCGCGCGTGCTAAGAGGCGTTGAAGGCGATTGGGGAGAGCAGAGAAATGGTGGCTAGAGGCGAATATATGGAATGCTCTGCAGATGATTTGGAGAAAGTTTTGAAGTAGAATGCCTCATAAAGCCGGGTTTTTCATAATGCATTGAGGTGCAATACATTTAAATGACTCTGTTGCATGTAGTTAATGTGGGGTGTAATGTAATGGCAGACGAGAAGAAACGACAGGTGTGCTTCAGGATTGAAGAATCTGTAGTAAAAGATATGGAAGCGGTTCGAGAGAAAACTGGGGTTCCCGTTAGCACTCAAATAGAGCTTAGACTGAAAGGCTTTGAGATAAAGAAAACTGAGAAGGCAATCTAGGCCAACTTCTCCAGGATCTCCTTGATATTCTTGCGCGCGCGCTCGAAAGTACTGCATGAGCCACAATTAGATACTATCCTGATGGTCGAAAAAACTATTCTGGATTCCGATGATTATCCCACACGGATGGAGCTTTGGAGAAGACTGCCAAGGAAAGTGCAATATCAAACGTTCGGACGTATATTGGACTACTTGGAAGCTTCTGGAAAAATAGCGTGCAACGGCAAGAAGATCATATACACGGGCGTAAACAATCCCAAACTTGAAGCTTTGATAAGATCAAGCGTAAGAATCCGCTAGTCACGTTGTTTTGTACTCGAAGATCTTGTCGTATTCTTTATGCGACATAATATCCAATACAGCGTGCGCTGAAGTAGAATGGCTCATGAAGCTGGGTTTTCAAGGGTTTTCGTCTAGAAAAAAGTTGTTGAGCGACGCCAGCGTGTGCGTGGCTGTTGTGTGTTTGTTTGTGTGGGGTTTTGGGGGAGAATTGGAGGGTTTGTTGTTTGGTGAAGTATAGGCGTAGGTTTGATATTCTTGCGGATATTGTTGGTGTGGCTGGGCAGGGTGCACGGAAGACGAGGATCATGTATTTTGCTAATTTGAGTTATTTGTTGTTGACGCGGTATTTGGCTGATGCTTTGCGTGTGGGGTTTTTGCGGGCGGCGGGGGAAGAGTTTTTTGTGACGGCGAAGGGTATGGAGTTTCTGGACAAGTATCAAAGGTTCAGCGGGAAGGCCCTGCGGGTAGAAGCTGATGTAGTGGCGTTGCGGAGTGAGGCGGAAGAGTTGGAGAAGATGTGTAGGCCGCGGCGTCGTAACGGTGAGAAGAATGTGAGGAGGAGCAAGTTTGCGATGGTGGGTTAACGTTTTTGCCGTTTTGGCTATTGTCTGCTTAATGTTCAGTGTGCCCTGTGGCTTGACGGTTGGGTTTGAGGAGGCTTCTGTGGCTGTGGCGGATGCTGACGGTGCTTTGCGGGGGGCTTTTGTGGCGGTTTCTGATGCGGAAAGTGCCGGTGCCAATGTTAGTGGTTTGATTGGCAGGTTGAACGATGCGGGTGTTGCGTTGACGGGGGCAAGGGTGGCTTTGGCCGTTGGGAATTACAGTGATGCCGTTGGCAGGGCTGGTGAGTGCAGGGGCTTGGCGGACGGTGTTGTTTTGGATGCGGGTGTGTTGAAGAACGATGCGGCTGCTCAAGCTTCGCGTTGGTGGGTGACGGTGCTGCTGAGTGTAGCGGGTTCGGTGGTGTTCGGTGTGGTCTTGTTTTTGGTGTGGCGCAGGTTCAAACGGTATTATGCTGATAGGTTGTTGGGCTGCAGGCCGGAGGTTGCTGCCTAGTGCTGTCGCTTGGAGATTGCAGGTACGCGTTCATCGTCGTTGGGTTGATGGGCGTGTTAGTGTTCAATGTGCCTTCACTCATGTTGTTTGTGCATTTGCCGGGCGGTGAAAGGTTTTCAGAATTGTACGTTTTGGGGCCAGGGCACATGGCGGAGGGGTACCCGTTTAACGTTAGCGCAGGTGCTGATTACAGTGTATTTTTGGGTGTGGGGAATCATCTGGGCGGGTCAGCGAGTTATCAGGTTGTGGTGAAGATGCGTAATGCTACGGAGCCTTTGCCAAATGCTACGAGTGGTGTTTCGAGTCCTTTACCTATGCTGTATGGTTATGAGGTGTTTTTGGCGGAGGGGCAGACGTGGGAGGAGGCTTTGGTTTTCAGGTTTGATGATGTGGCTTTCGGTGTGAATGTGTCGTCTGTGGGCCGAATTCGCGTTAATGATGCATGGATGAACGTGAATGAAACTGCCATGTGGGACAATGTGAACGGTGGGTATTATTATCAGGTTTTCGTGGAGCTGTGGCTGTACAATGCGCCGAGCAACAGTTTCGGTTTTCACAACCGGTTTGTGAGTCTCTGGCTGAACATGACCAGTTTTGCATAAAGTTTTGTTTGGTGGGTTTTCTTTGCGTGTCGTTGTGACCGGCGGTGCTGGGTTTATCGGTTCGCATTTGGTCCGGATGCTTGTTGGCAAGGGCTGGAGCGTTACGGTGCTGGATGATTTTTCGAGCGGGAAAGTGGAGAATCTGGAGGGGTTGTCTGGTTCGGGCTTGTTGAGGGTTGTGAAGGGCGATGTGCGGGATAGGCAGGTTCTGGGTGAGGTTTTGGGCGGGGCGGATGGTGTTGTGCATTTGGCGGCTTTGGTTGACCCTGCGGATTCGGTGCGGAATCCTTTGTTGTATAATGATGTTAACGTGGCGGGAACAGTGAATGTTCTTCAGGCTTGTGTGGAGAAACATGTTGAAAAGTTTGTGTTTGCTTCTTCCGCTGCGGTTTACGGTGATGGCAATCCCTTGCCGCTGCGTGAGGATTACCCGTTGAGGCCTGCTTCGCCGTATGGCGCGTCGAAGGTTTCAGGCGAATATTACTGCAGGGTCTTTTCAGGGTGTTATGGTCTTGGTTGTGTAGTGTTGAGGCCTTTCAACGTTTACGGTCCGGGACAGGGCAACAACCAGTATGCTGGTGTCATCACAAAATTTGTCAAGGCTGGCTTTCGAGGTGAAGCTTTATTGGTGTATGGTGATGGGAGCCAGACGAGAGATTTTGTGAATGTGGATGATGTTGCGAGAGCTTTTGTCATAGCTTTGGAGCATGAGCCGTTGAAGGGTGAGGTTTTCAACATATGCACAGGCGCCACGACTAGCATTGACAGTCTTGCGAGGATGGTGTGTGAGATTGCTGGAAAGAATCTAAGCATATCGCATGTTGCCCCGCGGGAAGGTGACATACTGCATAGTTATGGTGACCCTGACAAGGCAGAGATGGTTTTGGGTTTCAAGACTCGGGTTGCATTTAGGGAAGGATTGACGCGGTATTTTGAGAGTGTCGCCTAGCATATGAGTGTGGAAAGGGGACGGTTCGGTCTGTTTCCGACATATTTTCGGCTGGGTATAAGATTCTTATAGAAGCAAGTTCCTTTTGTGTTTAAATGAGTCGGCGAGAAGGGTGACTTGTAGGGTTTATTGAATATTGCTGTTGGTGTGTTGAATGCTTGGAGAAGGCTATCGGAGCAAAGTTTTAGCGATTGTTGCTGCTCTAGACGAGGAGCAGGGCATAGGCTACACGATAGCAGAGCTGCGCCAGCACCTGGAGGATCCTAGGATCCTTGTTGTTGACGGCAGAAGCACAGACAGAACTGTTGAAATAGCCAAAGATCTCGACACAGAAATCATTTTTCAGAAAGACAAAGGCAAAGGCGACGCAATAGCCCAAGCGATTAAGCAAGTTAACGCCGACGTGGACTACGTTGTCTTCACAGACGCGGACTACACTTATCCGGCGGAGTTTATTCCTCAAATGATAGGGATTCTGGAGGAAAACCCAACGGTTGGCATGGTATGCGGCAACAGGTTCAACTCGCATTTCCATACCGATCAGATGAGCAATCTGTTCTATGTTGGGAACAGGTTGCTGGCTTTTACGCACAACATGCTCAACGGAATAAACCTGCACGACCCGCTTACTGGCCTCAGAGTCGTGCGAGCAGACGTTCTGAAAGGTTGGACGCCGAAATCAAAAGGATTTGACATAGAAGTCGAGTTGAACCACCAAGTTGAAAGAAAAGGCTATGGCATAGTCGAGGTTCCTATTCCCTATAGGCCGAGGCTTGGGGAAAAGAAGCTGAAGCTGAAACACGGAGCCACAATTCTCAAAAGAATAATACTAGAGACTACATATTGACCTTCTAGCTTGTTCCTATTCGGTCAGAAGGCTGGTTTGGACATGAGAACAGTTCTAGCTGTAGGAGCTCATCCTGATGACGTTGAATTGGGGTGCGCAGGAACACTAATTTTGCATAAGATGAAAGGGGACAGAGTGTATCTCCTCATCCTAACTAAGGGGGAAGCTTCTGGGGATGCTGAGGTAAGGGAGAATGAATGCAGAAGAGCAGCTGAGATATTGAACGTGGATCGTCTGTTTTTCGGTAACTTGAAAGATACGCGGGTCAGTGATGGAAGAGAGACTATCGATGTGATTGAGAAGGTGGTTGATGAGGTGAAACCTGAAATTGTCTACACGCCTGCTAGCAAGGACACGCATCAAGATCACAGAAACACAGGACATGCAACCATGTCGGCGGGCAGACGGTGCAAGATGATGCTCCTCTATGAAGGGGCGAGCACGCAGAGAGACTTCTACCCTCAGGTTTTTGTGGATATAAAGCAGTCATTTGAAACAAAACTGAAGGCTACTCGAGTTTTCGGGTCTCAGCTGAGCAGTCACACAGGAGGATACGCTAAGGCAGTGAAAGCTATTGAGGGATTGGCTAAGTATCGAGGCTACCAAGCTGGAGTTGAAGTAGCAGAAGCTTTCGAAGTTGGGAAGTTCATCTTTGAAGTTTAAGGAAATTCTACAATGGCAACATCTCCCATGTTTGTTGATAGTTTCAAGGATCTCGTAGATTCGTGCATTTCTTTCTATGAGGAAAGCAAGGATAAGATCAGCCTTGACCGCGTGCACGCAAAACGAGATAAGCTCTCGGGTTTTGCTGAAGCTTTTCACGAAGATTGTGGAACGTTAACACCTTCTGTCCAGAAAAGACTCGAAGACCTTAGAAATGGAAAAGGTCTCATCTTGATGACAGCGCATCAGCCCAATTTTTTTGCCTATGGCGGGGTCCTGCGCAAGGCAACGTTGAATTTTGTTTTGGCAAAGGCGCTTGAGAAAATTCTGAAGGTTCCGGTTATCAACTTTTTTGGAATTGCAGACCAAGACTTCACAGATGACCGCTGGGTGAAATCGGCACTTCTTCCAGAAGTTGAGCGAAGAGGCGGTGTGCTTGAATTGCACTTTGATCTTCCGGAGAAGCTACTGTTGAATAAAGTTGTGAAGCCTTCTAGACAGATTCTGAACGGTTGGCGAACTGAGATTGAAAAATGGTTTAATTGCAGGTTTAGCTCAATTGAACGATCTAGCAAATCTCTTGGGCTCAGATTTACCTGGAACTTCAATAGACTAGTGGAGAATTTTGAGGAGTTTTGGAAGATTGTTGATGACGCTTGTGGCAGCGCAGAGGTCTTTTCTGATTTCAACGCTTTTATTATGTCCAAAGTCATCAATGATGCTTGGGGGTATGACACCGTTTTTTCCCGATTCTCTGAGTGTCAACAGATATTCGAAGACGAATTCTGCTTTCTGCTTACTCACTTTGAAGAGTATTCTCAACATACTAAAGAAGCAATAGTTGATATGAATAACCCAACAGAAGGCGTCTATGAACGTGAATATGACACTATACCTTTCTGGTATCATTGTGATTGCGGAAGTAAGGCGAGATTGATGGCTGGGCATCAAGATGGATTTCTTCTTGGTTTTGGTGAATGCTTGCGTTGCAGAAAAGGGTATGAAATTAATCTCGGTTCGAAAAAAGCGCCCAGTCTTTCTGGAATAGTATCCAGAATATCTGCGAGAAGTCTCAGTATGCCGTTGATTTTTTTTGCTGGTCTTGAAGTGGGTTGCTATGTTGGCGGAGTCGGTGGGAAGGAATATATGCAACAAGCAAGTTACGTCGCAAGAAACATGGGTATGCCTTTTCCACCTGTTGTTATTTGGCGTCCAAGGGATGTTTATTTTGGCGTAGGTCAATTGGAAGCCTTAATGATGTTCAGGAAATTGTCTTCGTCATTTGATTTTTCGCAACTTCCAGCGGTTAAAGCCGCATTGGAAGACAAGATTGCTAATGTTCAAGAGCACATTGATAGGCTTGAGCATTGCAAAGAAGAGTTTGCCGAAAGTATGCACGACAAGAAAGAAGATACAATTGAAAGAGTGAAAGTATTGTTCGCCGAACAAAATAGAATAAGAAAAGAGGCTGATTTTTCGTCAATGGTGCGTGATTTGAAACTTCTAGAGAACATCGAGACGGTGATGAATTTGCACTTCTGCATGGTTGATTATGCAGTGAATATTGGTTCAAAAACCACAAGTGAGCAGTGGATAGCTTTTTTGCAGGAGAACGGGAGTTTTTCTTCGAATGTGCCTCTCAAAACTGGATTCGAGGATTTTGTGCTGAACCTTCACGGGTTTGCAGCGTCCAGAAAAGCTGCGCGTGAAGATGGCAGAAACTCCTTTAAATAAGGATTTACATTTAGGGAATAAAGATTAAAACTAAGGCATTTGTTCATTATCTCTAAAAGAATTGTGAAAGAAAGCATGATCAGATAAGCAGGGGAGACTGGATTGGAAAGAATATTAGTCACAGGCGGCGGAGGATTTATCGGTAGTCATCTTGCGCGCTATCTCTATTCTCAGGGAAACTTTGTTAGAGTGGTTGACATAAAATTCGACGAATATATTCAAGAGAAATATTTCAGTGAAAAGCTGAAAATGGACTTACGGGTCTGGGAAAAATGTCTTGCCGTTACAAAAGGCATTGACAAAGTCTACAACTTCGCGGCTAACATGGGTGGAATAGGATTCATTACAGAAGTAGGTGCCGAAGTAATGCACGACAACGTCCTAATCAACACACACATGCTCGAAGCCTCTAGACAAAACAACGTGAAACGCTTCCTGTTCACTTCATCCGCGTGTGTCTATCCAACGTATAAACAAACTGATCCCAATCTAAAAGGACTAAAAGAAGAGGATGCCTATCCTGCAGACCCAGATAATTTCTATGGTTGGGAAAAACTCTACACTGAAAAAATGTGCGAAGCTTATCAGCGTGACTACAAAATGGACATTCGTGTTCTGCGATACCACAATATCTATGGTCCAGAGGGAACGTACAAAGGTGGACGAGAAAAGTCGCCAGCTGCTTTGTGTCGAAAAGTAGCTGAGGCAACAGATTCTGGCGAAATAACAATCTGGGGAGATGGAAAACAATCTCGAAGTTACTGCTATGTAGACGATGCGGTACAGGGCACAATCAAGTTAATGGAATCAGACTTCACTAGACCCCTAAACATCGGATCTGACAGACTAGTCACAATAAACCAACTGGCAGACATCATAACCAAGGTTTCAGGAAAGAAAATAACTAAAAAATATGATCCAACGGCAGCCCAAGGAGTCAGGGGCAGGAACGCAGATTTATCTTTAGTCAAAACCGCCCTGCATTGGGAACCAAAGATCAGTCTAGAAGAAGGCTTAACCCATACTTACAAGTGGATAGAAAAGATGGTACACAAAGACAATAAAACGTCGCGCAAAGGCGCATGAAGCCTTTTTGCTCTTAATTGCATGTTGAACTTCTTGTAGGCTCTTTAAAGAATCGCTTGTGAGGGCTGACTTTCCCCCTTTCTTCCTCTGTAAAACCGCTTGTTACGTTAAACGTCATTCTCTTAATGCTTCGCGTATACCGCTTGAAGAGGTTCCTAGAATCAATGATAACCGCCAAACCCACAGAACTGAAGGTCGGTGTAGTCGGACTAGGCAAGATGGGGGTGATGCATGCTTGTCTTCTAAACGTCTTGCCGAACGTAAGGCTTTCTGCGTTGTGCGACAAGAGTCGATTCATGAGAACAATCGCAAAACGCATCTTTCGTGGGCGTATAGCAACTGACAAATTGGATACGCTTATGGATTTAGATCTTGATGCGATTTATGTATTGACTCCCATTCCTTCTCACTATCACATTGTCAAGGAAATTCTTGCCAAGAACATCGCGCCTAACTTGTTTGTGGAGAAGACGCTTGCGTCAAACTACGCGCAATCCGAAGAACTATACAGACTGTCGCAGAACTGCAAAGGCGCCAAAATGGTTGGCTACATGAAACGATTTGGGGTTACATTTAATCAAGCCAAGAAATTATTGGATAAACAATTATTGGGCGATTTGCTCTCTTTTGATGCTTATGCTTTTTCATCAGATTTTGCTGACGTGCCAGAAAGTTCTTCAGTATCCAAGGCGCGAGGTGGTGCTCTTGAGGATCTTGGGTCTCACGTGGCGGATCTAGCTCTTTGGTTTTTTGGAGATTTGGGCGTAGCTTCAGCCAAAATTGATTCGAAAATTTCTCAGGATTCGGAAGACACGGTTGGTTTTGAAGTGGCAGGCTCGGACGGTCTTCAAGGCAGATTCGAAGTGTCTTGGAGCAAAAGCGGGTACCGCATGCCTGAATTTGGACTCGCGATACGGGGCACAAAGGGTACGTTAACGGTTAATGATGACGAAGTGAGGCTGGAGCTGAATCGTGCCGAACCAAGAAAGTGGTACAGGCAAGACCTGGATGATAACGTGGGCTTCTTTTTGGGTGGTTCGGAGTACTTCCGTGAAAATGACCAATTCATCAAGTCCATAATGTCTGGGATTAGCCCAGAATCAGACTTTAAGAGTGCCATGAGAGTGGATCACTTACTTGGCCAAGTGAGGTGCAGAGCTGCCAATGCCTGAAAGACTCACGAGTTTCTTGGTTGGCGACAACCCTTTCCACGGCATCAGCCATCTTTCTCAGGAAAGAGCACGAGCACGTTCTCAAGGGCAAGACCGAGAGAATGCGGAACGCGCAGCTCATCTTGTCAAACTCTCATTGGAGAATGGGGCTAATGGGTTCATGTTCTCCGTCGATGAGACAACCCTTTCCATCCTAAGAATCCTCAGCGAACGCAACGGAATCGAGAACGCAGGCTTGTACGCCATCGTGCCTTACGCTTACGAGTATGTTAGGCGGGCTACGCAGACTGGAGGAGTCTCCGGTCTGGCGAGGAAACTCTGTCAGGAAATGATATTCTCCTCAAACGCCAAAGTCATCGTGTTGAACATGAGCGGGCTCATCCGGTTCGATCCATCGGCTTTTTTGAAGACGTATGTCGCCTACGAAATGACGCGGATAAAATCTGCCGTTAAAGGACACGCTTGCCTTAAGTCGGTTCTGCTTCATGAAATAGTAACTGACATGGCTTTAGCTCTTAACTTGGACCACCTCTTCAAGTCTTATGTTCAATTTATGGAAAAATTCGGCGTTAAGCCAGGCTTTGAAACCCAAAATTTTGCGTATCTTGCGAAGAAATTTAGCGAATGGGATATCGATTTTAGCAGGATAACCATTACCGCTTCTTTTAATAAAGTGGGTTTTCAGATGAATCCCTCCAAGATTGAGTGTGAAAGAGCATTAGAATATGTTCATGGCGCGGAGGTGATTGCCATGAGCATACTAGCAGCAGGATATCTTAAACCTGCAGACGCCATAAGTTACTTGGCAAATCTTCAGGGAATAAGTGGCGTGGTTGTTGGTGTTTCTAAAGAGGACCATGCAACTGAGACCTTTAACCTTTTCAGGCAAGCCCTTAATCGCGGCAGGGATTTGGTCATTTAGTCTGCTATTTGAATCTCATAAGAGAGGTAATTGGTTTAGTCGTTTGAAGGAAGAAGAATATTTTGGATATCGCGCTAGTGTTGCGAATTCTAGTGGTTTTCTCACTAGGGCTGCCCTTTGCCATCTTTGCGTCATACGGGAGCATTATTCTCTATTACAACAAATTCAAGAGGAACGAATCGTCAGAGGATTCGGTGCATGAAGAAAACGAAGCGAAGGCAAAATTTGAACCCTTTGTTTCTGTGGTAATCGCAACCCACAATGAAGAATCAATCATTTCGAAAAAAATCGAGAATCTACTTGCTTTGGATTATCCGTGGGACAAGCTTGAGATCATCTTTGTAGACGATTCTGATGATTCCACGCCTAACATAATAACAAATTACGCTAAGAACCATCCTTGCGTGAACCTGCTAAGATTTCATGAACGGATGGGCTACAGCCCTTCAATGCAAGCTGGCTGCAAGAAAGCAAAAGGAGAAATAACAGTTCTCGGCGATGCGGGCTCATTTCTGGATGCTCAAGCAATCCGGCATTTCGTAGGGCATTTTCAAAACCCAGACGTTGGCGCCGTGACAGGCCAAGATGTAATTTTAAATTTGAACGAAGAAGTGGGCAGATCAGAAAATCTTTATCAGCGCATTTATAACTTTCTAAGGACTGCCGAAAGCAAAATGGATTCAACTTTCTTTATTAAGGGAGAAGCTACAGCCGCCAAGAGTTGTCTCATAAGGGATTTGGAGAATTGCTCTGCAACGTTCGACACGGCGGTAGGGTTGTTTTTGAGGCAGAAGGGATTCAAGACGGTTTATGATCCGAAAGTCAAGTTTTACGAGTACGCTCCTTTGACTCATTCGGACAGGGTCAAGCAGAAGAAAATTAGAGCAGCAAACTTGATCAGGATCATGGTCCAGTTTAGACATCTAATGTTCAAACGCAAGTACGGGAAGTATGGATCTATAATACTGCCAATGTATTTCGCGATGGTAGTTATTGCTCCTGTAGCGATATTAATTGGTTTCCTGCTTCTTATTCCGGCGACTTTTTTCGACTTCACCTTCGGAGCAACTATCTGGGGCATTGCCGGATCTGTTCTTCTTCTTTCGCTATTGCTCTCAAGAGATCTACTGCGCACCTTTTTAGATTTCGAAAAAGGCCTCCTAGAAGCGCTGTATGACATAGCAATTCATAAAACTCATGACAAAATAGACAAAGTTGAATCAACAAGAAGAAACAACTGACAGGTAGCATTGAGGTGCTTGAATTGAATCGCAATCTTGAAGTGGCGCTACTATCGCCAGAATATCCTCCATCATCAATTGGCGGAATTTCTACTGTCTGTTATGACCTCTCCATCAATCTGTCAAAACAAGGAATATCTACAACTGTTTTCTGCGGAAAATCTAACACGATAGCAGTTGAGAAAGTAAGTGATTGCCTGAGAGTTGTTCATATGCCGCTATTATCCCTTCCCCCAAGACATTTGTGGTTTCAGGTTCAAAATATCAACCCGCTCTTGGCAATGCTTAAGGAATTTGACATCGTTCATAGCGTTGATCCCCGCTCAGCATTCCTCGCTTATTTCAGCAAAAAGCTGCAGAAACCATTTATCACACATGTTCATGGATGCGGACATTGCGAGACTACCGCGTTTGTAAAATCCCCTATTTCTTACTGGTCAGTTGGAGATTTTGTCTACACGATTCTTGAATATCCTCTGAATGAATACCTTACAAGTACATGCTTACATCATTCCGATTACCTTGTTGTCTGCAGCGCTGCTAGGCTTGATGAGATGAAAAGAAGAAATCCTGATCTGGATTACACCAAAGTCAGCGTGATTTACAATGGAATAGATTTTAACAAGATCAATCCTGAAAATGACGCCGTAGAAGAAGATTGCTCAATTCTTTTTTGGGGGCGCTTATACTATAACAAAGGCATCATACAACTGATAAAGGCTATGGCACTAGTAAAAAACGATTATCCTATGGTGCTCCTTGACGTATGTGGAAAGGGCCCGTTAGAAGCGAAGATAAGGTCGCTCATACGCAAACTGGGTTTGGAAGACAATGTACGAGTTCATGGTTACGTGACCCTGAAAGATCTGGTCTCAAAAATAAAGGCAGCAAGTTTAATTGCGCTTCCAAGTCTATATGAAGGTCAGCCAGTTGCAGTGTTGGAGGCTATGGCCTATAAGAAACCTGTAGTATTGTACGATTTTCCCTTTGCACGTGAATATGTTACGGATTGGCACAATGGTCTGATTGCCAAGGGCGGAGATGTCGAAGATCTCGCGGAGAGACTCCGTGCAGCCTTATCGGACAAAAAACTGCGACTAAAATTGGGTCAAAATGCATATGACCGAGTCAGAAAAGACCACAATTGGGATACATTGGTTCGTAAGTACATAGACTTGTATAGTAGTCTAGTGCAGCAGAACAGGAGGTTGTCAAAATAGGTTCTGAACAAAAGGTAGTTTGGCGCAGGCGAGCGCGCAACATTTAGGTGATATTCTATACATGAACTTTGATGAAAAGAACCGTCTCGGGCAAACAGTACTCGTCACAGGAGGCGCAGGTTTCGTAGGTTCACACCTTGTGGACAGATTGGCCACTGAAGGCAAAAAGCTCTATGTCTTAGACAATTTATCATCGGGAAGAAGGGACAACATCTCGGGCCAGAATGTCAATTTGGTACAAGGTGACATCAGAAATGCGAGATTGGTGGACACCTTGGTCAAGAAATCAGATATAGTCTTTCATCTTGCCGAATACATTCCTGAAACCAGTAGCTATGGTTCGGGGCACGTCATAAAATACTCAGTGGAAAATCCACTGTTAGATTTTGATGTCAGCTGTCGTGGCAGTCTGACAATTCTGGACAAATGCAGAAGATATGACAAAGAGATTGTTTTCACTTCCTCGGCCGCAGTGTACGGAGAAAACAAAAACGCACCAATGAATGAAGATTCTCCCACTGCACCTTCTTCGCCATATGGTGCTTCAAAATTATGCGCCGAAACATACATGGTGCTATACTCGAAACTGTATAACATGCCCGTTACCGTTCTCCGCTTCTGCAACATATATGGACCTAGGCAACGCAAGTATCTAATGTACGACATTCTACTCAGACTGATGGAAAACCCGAAGAAGCTTAAAATACTCGGCACGGGCATGGGGCAAAGGGACTTCATATACGTGGACGATGCCATAAACGCTATGCTTCTCGCAGTGAGAAGCCAGAAATCGAACGGTGTGGTTTTCAATGTTGGAACAGGGACTTCTGTTTCGATAAGAGAAGCTGTTGGAGTGATTCTGAGAGTTATTGGTATACAGCCAGAAATATCGTTTACTCAGGCTTCTTGGAAAGGCGATGTCAAGAAACTAGGCGCGAACGTGGATAGAATCAGAAAGTTAGGTTTTCAGCCAAAGTATTCTCTAGAGAATGGACTGAAGGAAACAATAGACTGGTTCAAAACACAGGTTTGTCCAAGCCATAGTTTGGGTGCAAACTTGGAGTAGAAGGACCTTTGCACACATGTTTCCACCTATGGAGATTTGGGCTTGATGAAAGATCAATTTGGAAGTCAACTACTATGGTTTTTTTGGTCTTTTCTTGGATGTGCACGCGTGAAAGTGAACGAAGGCAAGCTTAGTTTCGAACTCATGTTATCATCAATCAACAGGTTAAAACATGTGAGGGAAACATGATTACCAATCAAGCGAGACGGACTCAGGTTTGAATAATGGGTGATTCGTTTCAAAGCGATTTGTGTTTTCATTTAGGGTTGAAGAAGAACCGATGAACGACAAGGAGATTGTTTGGGTAACAGAGCTTATCTTAGACTCTTCTCTACATAAGACAACTTATTTCGAGATTTTGACGAATTTGTCCAAGAAAGGGTATCATACGCTTTTGTTTGGTATGAGATCCCGAAAGAACCTCGGACCAGTAACAACCGAGGAAAATTCTGGATCAAGATCGTTCGATCCTCCCCGCTTTTTCTTTGTTCCAGTAAGATATCTTCCAGTAATCGCACCTGCAATCCATGCTCTCGTATTGACTTTTCTACTTCCGGCATATATTGTCAGGTCAAATCCAGATTTCGTTATTATGAGCCCGGATATCTCGATAATAAGTTCAATCCCTGTCCTATTTCTCTCCAAATTCAAAAAAACCAAACTCATACTTGACATTAGAAGTACCCCTGTTGATACCAGGGGCCTCCGAGGCAGTCTCGTTAAATTCTGTTTCAATATCTCAGTTTTAATAGCAAGAAGATTCTTTTCTGGAATAACAATTATCACTCCAATGATGAGAAAAGAAGTATCTGGAAAGTTCTCACTTAATTCCAAAAGAATTGGTGTCTGGTCTTCAGGGGTTTCAATCGAACTGTTTGATCCTAAAGGCTGGGATAGACAGGGTGCTGAATTGAGGACTAAAATGGGGCTTTCTGGAAAGTTTGTTGTTCTATACCATGGTTGGTTTTCCACTTCGCGTGGCATAAATGAGACTATTGAAGCAATACGAATGTTGTCACAAAGTAATTCCGACATCGTGTTTTTCCTCTTGGGGTCAGGTCCAAGTGTTTTGGAGCTCAAATCTATAGTCAAGAAAGAGAATATCCAAACTAATGTAATTATTCACGATAATGTTGAATATGAGAACGTTCCGAAATACATTGCATTGTGCAATGTAGGCATCGTTCCATTGCCTGATATTCCCTATTGGCGATTTCAAAGCCCGCTAAAACTATTAGAGTATTTGGCAATGGGAAAAGTAGTAATTCTGACGGACATACCAGCTCATCGATCAATCATAGGCGAAGAGGAATGTGGTATCTATATCTCATCGGCCAAACCAATTGAGATAGCAAAAGCAATAGAATACGCGTACCATAACAAAGAGAAACTTGAGGAATGGGGGAAATCCGGTCCAACAATTATAGGACTAAACTATACATGGGAAAAAATCGTAAGGGATCTAGAGAATTATCTATTGTCTATAGATGAGACAGTTGCATTGGGTGCCAAATATGGAAAAGAATAAATATTTTCTCTTTCAGCTTTTCATTCCATGCGCGCATTTGGAGTGTTGAAGCATGAAGCGCATTTTGACGGATAAATACGCCGAAATCCAAGTGTTCTTTTCGTATATGAACTGAACTTTGGCAAATTTTCGGTAGTGTCCTAATATAAGATGGCTTGCGCTCTAGAAGGTATGCGAAAATTGGCAATTGAAAATTGCAATAGGAATGCAGCTTGGGATACGGTCTGTAAGAGGATTGTCAGTAGCTTACAGGTAACCTAGGATAGGCTAAAAGTTAGACTAGAGGTTTAATGACACAAGCATGCGTTTAGCACGCGTCTAGATACCTCTAACCCGCTACTATGTAATCACCTTAAATGTTCGAAGTTGAGGTCGAACCCTATAGCTCCCTCTAAAAGTGCTAAATCTTTAGCGGAAAGCGCGCTGCCTTGTCCCTTTATTATGTGTTGAAGTATGTTGGTGAGACTGCTTTGTCTGTTCTGTTGATGTTTTCGGCTGCTTCCCTGTTTAGGACCAGGCACAGTAGGCTGTAGAGCGCGTACGAGGCGACGTTTCTTAGGCCTCTGACCTTGTTATTGGCCAAACTGTACTGTGTCTTGAGGAAACTGTAAACGGCTTCTATGTGCGGCCTCTTATGATACTCCAGTTTCTGATGTTCTGGCCCGTAGGTTCTAAACTTCTTGTCGACTCTGAGGAGGTCTTTGACGGTGCGTTTCTGGTTTGCCGGATACGGAATCACCGCCTCGCCAACGGCGTTTCTGAGTTTGCTGTGGCTGTATTGGCTGTCGGCTATCACGCTTCTCAATTTGGCTGCAGACCGCTTTAGAATCAGCTTCGTCTTTTCCAGCATGTTCAATGAGTGTTTCTTTTCGTTCTGGTTTGCAGAAGCAAAAACGCAAGTCAAAGGAAGCATTGTCTGAGAGTCTATGGACAGGTGCAGCTTGTAGCCTAAGCCGAATGTTTTGCCTGCTCTTCCAACTCTTGCGTCGCCGTCTGAAAGGCCTTTCTGGTTGTCTAGTGGATGTCGTGTGCTCCATGCTTTTATGAACGAGGCGTCTAATATGGCGTCAACGGTTTTTGCATCGTTCCGTTTCAAGAGTTTGACCACTTTCTCCTCGACTATTCCTGTGACGTTGTCTTCTCCGACTTTTGGGATGAACCTGCTGAGAACGCTTCGGGGATACGTTGCTTCCTTTTTCTTTATCAGGCACAGTTTTCTGCGCCTCTGGTCTGTGTCGAGTAGGCGGGTCATTTCTCTTAGGCTGCGGACGCCTTTCATTCTCATGACGATGAATGTTCTGAAAAGTCCCAATGGGCTTCTGGGAGGCCTGCCTGGTCCAATCGTGTGGAAGCATCTGAGCGCTGCTGCTTTGGCAAAACCTAAGTCGATGTTTCTGAAGAGGGTTTCAAGGGTCTCGTGTTCATCTTGTCCAGCTAAAGGATTCACCTCCTGTGCTTGGGCGCAACACAAAATACGAGACCCAACTGCACTAATTAGTTTAGGGACAAGCCAGCGCACGCCCCCACATTCACCCCAAAACTGTCTGAATGATCCCCATAGACTCTTCTGCGGTTAAGTCACCACTATAAGATGGACTAGCAAAATCGTAGTATTCTCCTTCTATGTACCCCCATTGATGCCATTGTCTGCCTGCGAGTTGTAAGCTATCTAAGTGTGCAACTTGGTCAGCAAGTATTTGCCTCCAAGTAGTCAAATACGCTGTTCGAATAACACTCGTAGGGTCAAAACCGTATTCTCCTATGAACAGTGGTGTCTTAAACTCAACTACGAACTTCTGAACGAATTCGTTGATAATCCCTTTCCACTGATCTAGATTTGTGTTTTCAGATACATACAAATGGTCTTCCCAAATAATGTTGTTTCTGTTAACGGGCTTAACGGTCATTCTCCACTGAGAATCCCATAGGTACGGTTTGTTGATGAAAACCACTTGTTGTGCTCCAGTACTTCTTATTGCATCCACTATTCTCTCCATGTAAGTGCTGTAGCTTTGACCAAGAGCGATGTTGCTGTCGTCGTTTTCAGGACCAGAACCGCAGAACGGTTCATTCATGATGCTGAACAGCACGTAAGGATTATTCTTGTATCTGTTAGCAATGAACTTCCACAGGTTCATGAAAGCTTCTCGGTTTACGTCTTGTTTGGTGACGTCTAAATCGAAGAGATCTCTCATGATAGCGTCGTATTCTGCCTTGGTGGTTGGTGTTGGGTACAAGCCTTCCCACAGCCATCTAGGAAAGGTAAGGGCTATCTCCCAATCCCAACGGGCACCTATTCCAGTAGTGTCCAGTATGCAATACATCTCACATTGCGTAGCCCAAGCAACCCACATGTCTATCCAAGTTGTGAAGTATACTTCGTTGACAACGTTTCTGGTGGACATCAAGTGCGGAAGCGGATTTATGTGAATTTCTACAAGGTTTGCGCCAGCTTCTTTCATTCGTTTAACGTCGTCTATGGTAAACCAAGATTCCTCTGGAAAACTAGCCTCCCAAGTAGCGCCATATTCTTTGACTCTTTCGTTCCAATCCACCTGTATGGCTTTTAACCTTACTCGGTTACTTGAACCGTCCTCTACGTAAAGACCGTTGACTCGTAGTTGCGGTTGCGGAGGCACATATAGTATTTCGCCATGCGATTGAATGCTTTGACTTGTCGTATCCTGCGAAAGAACAGAAGTAGTCAAGACAGAACACACTACGGGAAGAACGAGGACAACTATCAAAGAGAGAGAGCGCGCATTTTGCATACGGTCTTCACCTAATGGATGAGGTCAGCCCGGAGGAATATGCGGTGTCGTACGAATTAATAAACTTCTCTATGCTTCTGTTCTCCACAAATACGCAAAGATAGAAGGCATCCGTTCACCACCTACACGAATAACGTGCATCTTTTTATGAAAGAAAGCAGCTAATTGAAGGATATGGAAGAAACACCCAAAGTTGCTTATGTTGTCTGAATAGGAAAACGTTGCTGAAACTTATGAATTAGTTGCAAACAAAAATGGGGTTGGACTAGCACGACAACAAAAACGGAAGTTAGTGTCTACTGCAAAAAGAAAAGTTACTGGGTCCCCCAATAATACTCGGGTAATTATCTTCGCAAATTCTCTGGCATAGAAATTGCGAATCAATCAGCAAAAAGGACGCATAGTGCTTGTCTCATAATACGTGCGGAGCTTCTGTGCGAAAAATTATATAGATTAGAAAAAGTTGCAGAGAGACTGGAGAGTTACATATTGTCTATCGAGGATTAAGCTGCATTAGGTGACAAGTTTGGAGAAGAATAGGCTGCTGTTGTTGTTACCGTTTTTCTCGGGTGTCATACTTGTGGTTTACTCGTGGTGCTTGAGTTACCCTCTATCAATTGATTCTCTGAATGACTTCGTTTTCAACCATGTATCACCCTTGTATTGGTTTGGCTTGCCTTTGTTGCTGGCATCAATGTATATCATCGCTATAACTTCCAAAAACAAGTTTTTGAAGTGGATAGTCATCATTGGCCTCGTTACAGCCATGTATTCACTATCGTACTTCTACTACATGTTACCTGGCAGCGATTCGCAGTATTTCAGAGGCCTAACAGAATATTTCATCAAAACAAAGGATTTGAATCCTTTAGAACCAAATCATCTCTATTTTCAGTGGCCCTCTTTCTTCCTGTTGTCTGACATGACAACTTCTGTAAGCGGAATGAACTTGGCAAAGTTCGAATTCCTATTATACACAATCATAGGTTTTCTTATGGCCACCGCTCTGTACGTATATGCTTCGACAACCTTCAAGAAGTGGGGGTTCCTGGCAGTAGCAGCATTTTTCATTGCAATGTTCTACTTCCTAAACTACCAATCTGTCCCGTTCTCACTAGCTTTTGGACTTCTTCTGATTCTGTTTATGATGGAAACCAAACAAAAGAGTTCTAGCATCATATTGACGACGCTAGTCTTGTATGCGGGCATGTCATTTGTCCACGCATTTGTCCCTCTTTTTTTTGTCTTGTATCTACTGATGCGGTATGTACTCAACAGAAACAAACAGTATGGACGCCTATTCGTACTCGCTCTGGTAATCTATTTCGTAGTGCAGATTGCACAAGCGCCGTTTTCTTTCGCAGATAACATAAGGAGAGTGATAACTTTGCCTTCGGAATACTCTCATTTGGTCGAAAGGACGCTGGTGCCTGTTTCTGTTCCATTCGATAGCATAGCGCAGATGTTTTCTAGAGGCGTCATAGTCACCATGGTCATGGTGTGCCTTGCCGGTTTTACTGTCATAGTAGTTAGAAGAAAAATGAGGGACCTCGACAAGGCCATTTTCCTCACTGGAACACTTTATTCATCTATTGGTATTGTGCTTTCCGCTCTTGGCTCACGTGCAATTCCAATCGTTTTCGTTCCCCTTTCTTTAGGCGCCCTATATCTATTTGAAAGCAGATTTAGACCACATATGACATCCCTTTTTTTGGTTTTGTTGATGTTATTTGTTTTTGTTCCGCTTCACACTTCATTTGATAACTCCCAGATAATGTACCAGACAAAAGAAGCCTATCAAACTGAAAACTTCATGATAGACCATTATAACTGGACGCCCCCTAGTTTCATACTTGCACACGTTAGAGTGATGACTTATTTGCAGACCAAACAACCTAGCGTCGCCTACTTTGAAGACGACGTGTATTCGCCACTTTTCCCAAGGATTAGAGAATATGATGCCATAGTCTATACTGTAGGTCTGGGCATAAATCTCTTAAGGTACAATTATACCACGGAGAGAATACTTCGCGAGGAAAAGTTGAACGTAGTATATAGTGATGGTTTTTCTTATATAGCTAGGAAAGGCTCGAACTTCACTTATGCGCCAACATATAGGCGTACGGGATGATAGATCTGGGTAGTGAATCGTGCGGTGGATTGCGCGCGTGCTACTCTCACGATATTGCGAGAAACTGAAGCTCATCATGGGCATTAGGATAGGAGAAACTATTCTTGAAGGTATTGATCTCAAAGTTCTCAAATTGGGATTTGAATAGCTTTCAGAGTTCGATGCATCCTGAATACGTTGCAATACGCAGTATTGTGTCAAGAAACCCTCAAAATATCTTCCTATTACTCGGCGAAGGTGTGAGTTACGAGCACTTCAAGATGGAGGGAACCTGTTTCTACAATGTTCGGCAGAACACCAAAGTCAGTTTTGTTTTGTCATCTTTCTTCAAGTTTGGACTAGCCCTGATTTTCAGACCATCCGTTATTGCCTCCATGGGAACGGTGAACTTGATCCCACTAGGCATGTACAGCATAATTTTTCGAGCAAAATACATTCCAATAATCACGGCTGAGATCTGGTACCATATAGCAACTTTCCCTGAACCGCTCAAGCAGATCTTTTCTTCGTTATTGAAGATCGTTTTTTATAGGTCGTACGCGATTCTGGTCATAAGCAAAAGCATAAGGAACGAGTTGGTCAATCAATACAAGATCACTCCTAGAAAGATCCATGTCTGCAAATACAAAATATCAAATATCTTCAATCCCTCTGTCCCAAAAAGTCTGAAATCGACCTTGAATCCGGAAGGCCCTATAGTACTTACAGTGAGCAGGATCGACCCTGGAAAGGGTCTACATTATCTCATCGAAGCAGCTAGGATTGTTGTAGAGAAGATTCCAAATGTGAAAATCATCATCAAGGGGTCAGCTGGTCCAGATGCATCTTTGTCTGAAAAGAAATATGCACTGGAGTTGAAAAGGCTAATTCACAACTGCAACTTGCAGGAACACGTCAAGATTCTGAGGTTTTCCCAATATTCGGAAATTCCAAAATATATGTCTGCTTCGGATGTTTTTGTATTGTCTTCTCTTTCTGAAGGTCTCGGCATAGTGATATTGGAAGCTCTCGCAACTGGGGTCCCGGTCATCGCCTCGAGGGTTGGAGGTGTGCCCGATATCTTGACAAGCGGAGCCAATGGATTAATGGTCGAACCTAAAGACGTAGAGGGTCTTGCAGAGGCAATATTGAAAGTACTCACAGATGATAAACTGAAAAAACTATTGATAGAAGGTGGCTTGGCAACCATTCGGCGCCTGAGGGAAGACGAACTAGAGAAATTGCTCAGTAAGCTTATGTTCGAAAACTAGACGTCAAATAATCCATTATGGCAGGCAATTTCTTGAAACACAAAATAGGGTAAGAAAATAGCGCGGCGCTAACTTTCAAGAACAGAAACAATCGTCTCACTCGAGATCTTGTATTGTGAGGTACTCCAGGCGTGGGTAAATTTACTTTGACCTCTAGAGTAACCATCTAGAACAATATTCCATAAACATCTTTTAAGGCTGTAGTTCATTCAATGAGTGAAACGTGGTGAGTGATGCATGGTACACAAAGAAAGCAATGACCATTGTCCTAGCACCCGCAATTTTGGAAGCCTTTCTGTTTGCTTTCAATTGTGTTTGTTTTCAATTAAATACGTCACAATAGGTGATATCTAATGCATGCCAGAATCTCTTTTCTCTTTTTTGTGACTTTGCTCTTAGTTGGCATATATCCTGTTTCACTTTTTGCTCCTACCCTTGAAGCTCAAGGCGAAGGATGGATGGAAGGATGGCAGTATCGCAAAAGCCACGTAATTAACCCGGCTCCTGGAGCAGGAACAGACTATGTAATAAGAATCGTGGCTAGATGGGGTGAACTCACCCAAGAGGATTTGGTTGCTTCTGCTGAAATTGTTTCCACGTTGCCCATTCCATTTGGAACCACGATTATTTCCGCTCAGGCTGCCGCATATTGGGACGGGGTTTATCTTCACGTCTGGTATGCTGCTACAACAGGCGGAGACATTGGTGATGCCATCTACTACGTGAAAGCATCAAGTCCGTTTGCAAGCTGGAGTACACCTGTTCAGGTGATAAATAGAGATGAGGGGATAAGAGACCCGACAATATTTGCAGAGGGTAATAGTCTGTACTTGTTCTTACAATGCTGGGATGGTATTAAGTATCGACCCATTGGGCTTTACAAAGTTCTAGGATCAGCAGACTTCACAAACTCAAACAACTATGTATATGTTGGTGTGGTGATTGATGGAGGAACAGGAACTTACGACGGGAACATGGCTGCTTCTCCATGCGTGGTCAAAATAGGCAACACCTACTACCTAATGTATGAAGCTTTTGGTACTGATTGGAAAGGTTCTATTGGAAGAGCAAAGTCCACAAACATTGAGTCTCTGCCTTGGACTAAAGATGGACAACTGAAGGATACAAACGGCAACTTAATTCATAACCCGTCAGAAAACGATGCAGACATTGTTCCAGACACTTTCGCAGACCAAGACACTCTCTTTCTTCATTATTGGGATGGAACTAAGTGGTCAGAGGCGTATATCAACGGTGATTTTGCAAACAATTCGGTGACCATAAGTGATGGTGACATAAATCCGCAGGACAGCTATTCAAACCATGCCAGCATAGCTAATATAGGCACAATTGATGGAGTTTACTATTTCCTAATGCAAAGTTGGAACGATACTGCTTACTTGCGGCTTTACAGGTCTACAGATTCCACAGGAAACACTATAGCTTTAAGGGGTCATTCCAGAACAGATTTTGGTGATATACGCTTTACAGATGATGACGGCGTTACCTTGTTACCTTATTGGATGGAAAGTAAAGTCGACGATGACTATGCTGTTTTCTGGGTCAAAGTCAATGATGACTTGAGCAGTAGTCTGGCTACGATATACGTTTACTACGGAAAAAGCGATGCAATAACAATAAGCAATGGCGACGATACCTTTCCTTTATTTGATGATTTTCTTGGCAACAGCCTAGACAGTAATAAATGGACAAGCATAGTACGGGGGGATGGCGGTTCTGTATCTATAGCTAATGGCGAGGTGACACTTTGTCTGAATAGAAACAAAGTTTCCTCAGTTAGTCTTCAGTCTGTGGCAACGTTTACCAATGACGTCCTCATTCGTATGAAACGAAAATACACGGCTGGAACAGAAGATTATTTGGATACTAGTCTAGGTGAGGGAGCAGAAATAGACGAAAATGGAAACAAGTATTGCTGGTGGCATACAACTTTACAGAATGGGTACACGTGGATTTATCAAAGCATATACGGGGGCTATGCAGGATTGCGCCGTATGCCTGCATTTGGTGCTTATGCTGAATTATCAATCGACAGCAAAGATATGTTTGATACTTCGTATCGAATACACGACATGGTATACACATCCAGTGGAGTTCTAAAATGGATTGTTGACGGTTCACAAATTTTCAGCGTTACAGACACATACTTCTTGAACAACGACAAGAAAATTCTGATTTCACAGGGTGGATTTCTAGATGGACAGGGGACAAATTCGACGATAGATTACGTATTTGTCCGCAAATATGTTTACCTTGAACCAACACATGGAGGCTGGGGAGGCGAAGAAGCAAGCAATGTTATCATGGTAGATCAATCATTTGTGAGCAATGAAAGAGCTGACGTACGTAGCGTTCAAACTATCGGATTTCATGCAAAATGGAACAACGGCTCTGACGTAGCTGGCGGCAGCATTTACATCAATAGTACAGAATATACAACAAACAGCACCGGATGGGTAGCCTTAAACGTTAACTCACCCTTTGTAGGAAAAGACATCTGGTTCATAACAGGAGTCAACTGCAACGGCGTAACCACGTACATGCAAACAGCCCAAGCACCGAGCATTGTTTGGGATCAGATAAAAATCATAGAGGGAGACACCACAAAAGAATTCCTCACCTTAGGGGAAACCGCAACTATATGGTTCAAAGCCATATATGAATACGATAATACCGTCTTCACCAGCGCAAGCGGAATCCTTTCCCTAAACAGATCCGCGATGACATGGTCCGCCACTAACACGCGATGGGAATATACTTGCACTGCGACTGCCATAGGAACAGCAAGCTTCACAATCTCGGGAGTCTATGACGAATCCCACGGTCTAACAATGGTCAACGACACGATAGGATCTCAAACTATATACGTCGGGTCAACTCCCTTCGCAGTGATTTCTAACTCAACAATCTCCGAATTGACTTTCAACTCTACCAGCGAAACATTGACCTTCAAAGTGAGCGGTCCAAAAGGTACTATGGGCTACACAAACGTAACAATGGCAAGAACTTTGATTGGCGACATAAGCGAATTGGAAATTTATCTCGATGGAAACCAAATAGACTACATAACCACCTCTACAGAATATACGTGGTTGATACATATTACTTATCAACACAGCACACATGAAGTTGTTATAGTACTCGATTCATTGCATGTCAACTCGTCCCATACAGATTCACTTAAACCTACCCTATTTATCGGAATCATAATTGCTACGGTAGCTACAATCCTGCAGGTATACAAGAAGCGTGCGCGGGCAGATTAAAGCGCGCTGCCTTGTCCCGAAATTGGTGTAAAATGGTCATAATTCTTGTTTTCGGGTTTGGTGATAGTTTTGGGGTGTGAACATGTTTTTGGTGCTCTTGCGTGCCTTTAAGTTCCAAACGGGCTAGCTGCAGCCTCAACTGGTTATGGAAAAACTCTGCTTTCTTTCAGATTTGTTGGAACCCCACGAGTTGCCATCTTTCAACGCGGTCAAGATCACCCGTCAAACAAGCCTAAATCAAACGCGAAAAGGCAAAAGAAGACCTTACCCCATTTTTAACCACTCATGAAAGACGCCGCATGAACAGGCACCCTCAAGCCTACCCGATGCCAGCCTAGAACCAAATACTTCACAGTAGAATTTAGCCTTTTCTAGCACCTCCCCTGATTCATTCTTCATTCGGCTGGCTAAGGGCTGCAATCATTCATCCGGGCGTGAAGCCCAATTCTTTGGCAGCTCACGGGCATCGTCCAGTCATTTTACCGGTCGCACGGACCATGGTTAAAGACGGACTAGCCAGCCCACACAATGCATACGAGCCGTCTTTCATAAAGTCATTTTAGGGACAAGCCAGCGCGCTAACTCGGGCGTCGGTGGAACCAAATAAGAGGACAAGATCGAGACAGCCAAACGCATAATCCTATAGAAAGCAGATACCTACGGGAACCAGGTGTTCTCCACCGCTGCTCCAGGCCAGGAGAAACCGTTCAGGAAGGGCAAAAAACCTCAGTGAATCCAAAAGATACGACAGAGTCGAATGTCTGCCAGAGCTGAAGCATTTTAGCACTATTCAAACAAGAGTGGCAAACAAGCGGATGAAACAGAACTCTCCCAAATGCTATGGGCCGCAACAGGGAGAACACCGCATTACATCAAATCTCCTCCTTGTTGACTCACCATCCCCCCGCGGGGTGGGGGTCAGAGCAACCAAGTTGTGCACTTCTTCAAAGAGAACAGACTGTTTGGATATTTGAACTGGACAACCTTCTCTTCTATCTGGCGGGCATTTGGAAATGCTGCAAATGACATAAAACTTGCGATGGACGCAAATATCTCATCTGAATTGGACAACAAGAAATCGGGGATCATAATGACCTGAAACGAAAAGACAAATAGAGCTTTTTTGGAAGTTTGGTACATGTTGGAGAACATGCTTCTACAGACAAGAAGTCTGGGAATATCCTATCACACCAAAATCTTCATGGACGAAGAAGCAAGGAAACTAAAAACAGCTGGAATACAAGCAGCTGTCGTTGCTTTTCCTCTGTAAATGGAAAGAAATTCGCAATCTAAAAACGAAGTCTCTTTGAAGTATATGTTCGTCTTAGAAATAACCAGCCATAAATGTTCGGAGAACTAAATATGAAAAGAAAACTGACCTTGCTTACATGTGTTATGGTACTGCTTCTTTCCGCAGCTTTGAATCTGTTCAAACAAGACATCGTATTCATAGGCAATGCGGCAGGTTCTAGCGAAAAAATGATGGCTGATTATGGCAAAAGCATCCTCGAAGGAAATCTTGTCGGTAATTTGAGTGGTCTTCCCGTCGAGACCGTTATCAGTCGTAGGATATCGATTCACTATGGCGACTATTATTCTAACGTTTCAGTTCCTTGGAAATTAGTTTCCAGAGTCTTATGGGCAGCCTACGGTTATTCAGGAAGCGGCAGAACAGTTCCGAGTCTCTGCAACTATCCGATAATGATCTATTTCTGCAACGGGACAGCGGCCTACAGATTTGTTCCTGAGAACCAGAGTTTAGCTTTGTGGAAAGACGGAGATTATAGAGGGCTCGGTGGAGGGTACCTTGCTCCGATACAATTGTATATAGTTTCCAACAGCAGCGTTTGTAGCGATGTGCTCTGGGGAAATGCTGAATCAGGGAATGCAATTCAGAACATCTACCTGATGGCTAATACGTTGAATCTGGGGACTGTTTGTGAAGGCGGCACATGGCTCGACAGGGAATATATACGGCAAGGCCTAGGCTTGCCGGATAACGAAAAGGTTCTTTACAAGATGCCGCTGGGTTACCCTCTGCCTCCATACGTTGACTACAACAATCTAGTTCCAACAACCAGGCCATCTTCACCACAACTCCCTCAAATTCAAGACAGCGCAACATCACTTGAGCAAGCATTGAGCATGATTTCTTCCTCACGTGAGTGGAGCAACGATTCAATAACTCAGCAGGAACTTTCGCAGGTGCTGTGGGCGAGCTATGGATATTCATATTTCAAGGACACTGTTACGGGGGTGCAGCATAGAACCGTTCCCTCTGCCAGCTCATATTATCCTATGAAGATTTACGCGGCTAATTCTTTTGGAGTTTATGAGTATGTTCCCGGTCAACACACTTTGATCACCATTGTTGCCGAAGACCGACGTGTTAGTATCGCATCGGCCAGCAACAACACGTGGGCTTCCTCAGCTCCGCTTATCATTGCGATTGCGTGGAACGACAGCCGCATATTAACAGTGGAAACAACTTACATCGAAGTTGGACTGATAACTCAAAACGTTTACTTAGAAAGCGCGGCTTGGGGATTAATGGCTGATTGTGGTAAAGCAGACGTCGACGAAGAGGCAATGAGAGAGGCTCTAGGATTGATTGGAGAAACAAATCTGCATCCAGCTTCCATCATCACAGTGGGACATCCCCCAATCTGTTTCAATTTAACTATAGCTTCCACAGAAGACGGAACAACCGACTCTCTTCCCGGAACATACAACTACACAGCAGGGTCATTAGTGAACGTAACCGCTATTCCAAGTTCAGGCTACTCATTCGATTATTGGCTGCTTGATGGAGAAGAAAGAACGGAAAACCCCATAACCGTCACCATGGATGCTAATCATACTCTGGAAGCGTTTTTTGTCGACGATATCTCCCCTGAAATAAGTGTTCCAGTGCAGGAGCCACCTGAAAATGTTACGGCTTATCAAAACGTTACAGTTACGGTCAGCGTGACTGAGGCAGGTTCAGGATTGTACAACGTTACCCTATGGTACAGCATAAACAATGGAACAACCTGGACATCTCTAAACATGACTGGATTCTCCACAAACATTTATCAAACAACAATTCCCGGACACGAAAACTGCACTTGGGTAACATACAAAATAATCGCCTATGATAACAACGGAAATCAAGCCACAAATGACAATCACGAATACTATTACGTTTTTCACGTCATACCAGAGTTTCCATCATCAATTGCTCTACCTCTTTCAGCAATAGTTGCGCTCCTGACAGTAATAGTGCACAAGAAAAAGAAGAAGGCCCTGCAAAATCGACATTCCCCGCGTCTTAGATAATTACACGCAATAACATGTCAAAAGAGCAAACTTTTAGCATTCGAACATGCAACTATATCATGCAACCTACATCCAAGGGTCAAACAACATGAATTCAGTAATCATCAGGCCTGCAACTAGAAATGACTTAGAACGTCTTTCCAAAATGCCTCCCTATTTCAAGAGCAATCCTACTTTTCCGTTCAAAGAAGAAATACTGGTCGCAGAGAGAGACGAGAAAGTCCTGGGCGCAGTAAGTATTAGTCAAAGAGAAATAGGATACGTTACCCGAGAAATGCATGATAGCCGTGGGCAGCTTACGGAAGCTAGCGCGTGCGCTTCTTTGCTGAAAGTCACTGGTTCTTGGATATCAAAGCTTTTTGTCTTTCCGGAGTACCGTTCTCAGGGTATAGGAACAAGGCTCGTCGGTGCAGCCCTCGAATATCTGAAAGCCAAAGGTTGCAAAGAAGCCTATGCTGGGATTTACGTCAAGAATGAGTTCAGACAAGTTTCGCAAGGAATATTCAGAGACAATGGCTTTAAAGAAGCTGGTTCATGCGTTTGCTTTTTGTCGAAAGGGTATTGCTATGGAATACTGCTAAAGAGGCCAATCGAGTCTACAGAGGCGAGTGTAACCCCCGATCCTCACATCAATCATGAAAGTGAGAAACTGTCTGAGGAAATCAGATCTCTGGGCCTAGCATCAGGAGCAGAGCTCGTGGGGTTTGCATCTGCGAAAGAGTTTGAACAAGGCGCACAGAAAGGGCACAGGCCTTCCGATCTGATGCCAAGTGCCAAAAGCGTGATAATATTGGCGTGCGGGCGAAAACTGAACGAGGACCGAACCTACTTCTACAGATGGGGCCCCCACTTCAGCTTGACGTACATCAGACTGAAAGACGAAACTAAGCAAGGTCGACAGGAGGCTAGAAGATGCATCGAGGCTGTGAAGAGTCACCTGACCAAAAGCAACTTTGAGGTCGTGACAGAACCGCATGGCTGGTCTGGCATACTTTCATTCAAAATGGCTTCCTATTCCGCTGGACTCGGCGTTTTCGGAAAAGGGGAATTCATAGTAAACCCACAACTCGGCCCACTAAATGTTATTGCCTGCATTTTGACCGATGCACCCTTGAAGTATGACGCTACATTGAAAATGGATGTCTGCAAGGACTGCACAGAATGTGTGAAAGCATGCAAGTATGGAGCCTACAAGAAAGTTGATGAGCATTTCGAATGGATTCCTGAAAAATGTCGTTCCTACGATCTAATAATGAACCCTGTGACTCTGAAATGGACTTATGGACCCTGCAATTCTAAATGTGTGCATGCCTGCCCCATAGGGAGAACGTTTTGACTCAGACTTCCATCTTCGTTCATCTCGCCGACATATCGCAGTTTCATTTGTCCACTGAACATGTTCATGATCCTTTCCGCCAAGAGGACACGGTAACAGTTTCTCGCGTCTTCTTCACTAACAAGGGCGACATCTTCGCTGACCGATTCTGAGGCAATGCGTCTCATCCATTCTTCAGCTTCGGGTGTCATCAATTTTGTCAGATAATTGACTCTGAAGCCTTCCCAAGTCATTGCTCCCCTGCGGCATTGATCCAGATCCAAGCTGTCAGGCACTACAACGTCGTTTCCGTGATTTTCCATGATAACGTAAGTCTTCATCTTCTTCTTGCTGGTCTTCTCAACTGGAGACAGACTACTGGTGTAAAGCATTTTCTTGTTCTCCAACTGGTAAATGGAGTTGTTGTCGTTTCACCCTAAATGATTTCTGACACATGACTTATGAACAGCGATTCTGAGTCTCAATCAGTCGGAAACACAGTTGTTCGTATTTCCTAAACTTGAATATTTCGGAATGGACAGAAAGATTCATACATGCGGTCGAGGAGACTAGTTCGGACAAGGCGAGTTAAAGCATGAACTACAAGAAAATCCTGCTATTCTTCGTCATACTTACGTTAGCATCCACATTGACGCAGGGCTATGGCGAGACAAACTCGATCATAGTGAGAGTTCCTCAAGACTATGCAACAATACAGGAGGCTGTAATCAATTCAAATCCAGGAGACACAATTCAGGTTTCACCTGGCACGTATCACGTGAACCTTTTCATAGACAAGAACCTGACTTTGACTGGAGAGAATGCGGAAACCACAATATTGAACGGGGACGGAGAGAGCACGGTAATTCGAGCCAATTCAACATCTATCACCGTCAGCGGTTTCACAATCACAAATGCTTACAATGGCATCGTGCTTGAAGAATGCAATGAAAGCCAGATCAAAGAAAACAGGATAGACTGTTCTGGAAAAGGAATATGGTTACATTACTCTAATAACAGCATAGTAACAGACAACTACGTCTCAGGCAGCACATGCCGTGGAATCGTTCTTTGCGGTGGCTCCAGCTACAACAGCGTGTCACGCAACACACTTGTGAATACTGCTGAAGGCATTGGTCTAACGGGCACGGGTAACCTCATCTACCATAACAACTTCATCAATAACCGATACCAAGCAGTCATGATTGCATCGTTCACCAACTTTTGGAACAACAGTATCGAAGGAAACTACTGGAGTGACTACACTGAAACCGCATTCAACAATTATGGAATTGGAAGTGTTCCTTACGTGATTGACACGCAAAACATAGATTATCATCCTCTGAGAAGCCCGTACATGCTCGGCGACATTAACCACGACGGCAAGATCGATATGAGAGACGTTGGCGTAGTCGCAAAAGCTTTCGGCGGAAAGTTCGGAGACCCATCATGGAACCCCTACGCCGACATAGACGAAACCGGCGAAGTTACCATGATAGACGTGGGAATATCAGCTAGAAACTTTGGACGAGTATGGAAGACTCCCTAGTTCCACAAGAAAACAGTTCACCAAGACCATGAACTCACCTGTACGGGTTCTCAAATCTCAACAGGGTGCAAAGAGGAAACCCCCGTTCCCTCCTCCTCAAATGTCAAGTAGTGCATGCCCAAAATCCAGATTTGCGGTTACCCTTCGCATTTGCCGAGTAATGTGCAGTCACTCACTACAGGTGAATCGGTACATCTAAAGCATTGCAACATGTCTAGGTGACTTGTCTATCTTCTCCATGAGAATAACTCTTAAGAGTCACATTTCAACCGAAACTAGTAGACAATCACCAAAAACCATCTACCAACACATGGCAATCGGCCCGAAGTCCGAGCACATGATCGTCGTAAGGGTCTGTTCATGCAGAACACGAAAAACACCTTAGTTCATAGATACGCCTTCCTCATAGATCCTAGCAACCTAACCCTATCTCTGAAAGCGGCAACACTGACAATTGCAGTTGTCGTGCTGTACTTCCAAGATTTACGCATGATTTTCAACAACGCTTTGAACGACGAAGCAGCAAGCCACATACTACTCGTACCAGTAATCTTCATTTACCTGATCTACCGCAAAAGAAAAATGCTGAAAGCCGCCATCTCTGCAGACAACAGCCAAAGAATAGTTAAGCAATCTGCACTAATCAGCGGCATCCTCTTATGCGCCACGGCTGTCATCCTTTACTGGCAAGGATCTTCAACATTCACTCCGCTGGAATATCACATCTTGACCCTCCCTATTTTCGCAGCAGGACTCATGCTTGTTCTATTCAACCCGCAAACCCTGCGCCAAGCAATATTTCCTATAATCTTCCTGGCCTTCCTCACTCCGCCACCTTCCGAAATAGTCCAACGCGTAGGTTCAGCGCTCAGCGTGATCAGCACCGTAGCCGCAAACGCCATAGTCAATCTTTTCGGCTTCCACTCATCAATCATCAGCGAATCGGGCACCCCGGCAATAAAGATAATTCGCCCAGACAACACTCCAATGTCCTTCACCGTCGACATCGCCTGCTCAGGGATATACAGCCTCATAGGTTTCATCATATTCGCCGCCTTCATTGCCTACATAGTCCGAGACAAAACATGGAAAAAAATCACCCTCCTCGCCATCGGCTTCCCGCTAATTTACCTACTAAACATATTCCGCATCACGCTAACGGTTCTCATCGGTTACCAATGGGGCACAGTAGCCTACGACATATTCCACCTCCTAGGAGGATGGATCCTCATATTCCTAGGCACACTCATACTCCTAGCAGTAGCAGAAAAGGTCCTAAAAACCCAAATATTCGCAAAAAAAACTTCAAACACTTGCCCAGATTGCAACAAGCCAGCCGAGAAAAAAGCCTATTGCGACACGTGCGGCAAGCTCTTGAGGCACTCGGCAATTCGTTTTCGAGCTAGTGACGCAGCGAAAATCGCGTCCATAGTCATAACCGTAATCCTTCTGATGTCTATCCAAGCTCCAGTTTTCGCGTTGACGCAGGGGCCCGCTCAAATTCTTATCCCGACTCCCTCAGGCCAGCAAGGGAACACCCAGATTTTTCCCCTAATCTCAGGATACACAACCCAGTTCCGGTACCGGGACACTCTTTTCGAAAACCTGTCAGGACAGGATGTTTCACTTGTCTACTCGTATGTGCCAGAAAGCCAAGACAAAGAAACAGTTTACGTGGCACTTGAAATAGCTGAGACAACAGGACCTTTGCACCGTTGGGAAGTCTGCCTGATCGCGTGGCCTGAAGCCCATGGATCACAGGCTTATGCAACACAACTGGACCTCAAAGACGTTACAATATTGCAGAACCCGCCTATCGTCGCAAGATATTTTGCCTTCCAATACAAAAGTGAGAGCCAAACTCAACTTGTGCTCTACTGGTACGCGAGCGCAATTCTCACCATAAGCAACAGCACAGAGCAAAAACAAGTGAAAATAAGCCTTCTAACCTACCCAGAAAACCCTGACGACATTGCGGGAGTTGAAGACCAGCTCCTGCCTATTGCAGTCACAATAGCAGAGTATTGGCAACCTATCAAGATATGGACTGCAGTTGCCTTGACAATTTCCAAGAACGGCATAGCCCTAGTAGAAACCGCAACAGTATTTCTAGCAGTCACCGTGGTCTTCTGCTTCTTCGAAAACAGACAAAAGAGAAAAGCCAGCGCCATCCCCTACCGCAAGCTTTCGAACACCGACCAGCAACTTGTGAACGCAATCTGGAAAATGCAGAAGGAAAAAACACTGCCAACACTAAACAAACTGCAATCAGCCTTCCAACAGGAAGCCGGTCAATCGATCGACGTGCAGCAGCTTGAACAAAAACTTGCCGAACTAGGAAAGATCGGCATAGTTAAGACCATAATAACTAACGTTCAAGACGAACCCGCACAAACATGGAAAACACAAATAACCTTCCCAAGAAAACAATAGTAACGAACAGCGGCAAGGAGAATGCGAATGCCAACCAACCCCAAACACTCAATCAAGATGAACGTCAGGCTTAACCTGTCGAGAGCTGCGGGAATACTCCTGCTCATCCTCGGCGCCGCAGCCCTAGTCACGTCAGTCATCTATGTTTCCCAAATCCCCGCACTCATAGGCCTGGGCCTCGTCTTCTGGGGAACAATCTTGACCTACATACAAACAGGAGAATACGTAAAAGAAACAGTCCTAGACGCAACCGCAACGTCCCTGCTCACAACCCTTGAACAGACACTAGAAGGACTTGACTTCAAAGGACAACCCGTCTACCTGCCCCCAAAATACCTCAACAACCCAGAAACCACAAAAGCCTACATACCCAAACTGAAAAACGGAAAACTGCCAACACCCGAGCAAACCCAAAAACTCGAAACACAACCCTACACCAGAACAGCCCAAGGCATAATGCTCACACCGCCCGGAGCCGAACTCACAAAACTCTTCGAAAACACACTGGACACCAGCTTCACAAGAGTCGACCTGAACTACCTGCAAGAAAACCTCCCCCGACTCCTCATCGAAAACCTCGAAATCGCCTCAAACATCGAAATACAACAGGGAACCACCACAACCTCAACCCCCCTAGACAACATAACAACCCAAATCGCCGTCGCACACGACAAAATCAACGTCAAAATAACATCAACCGCATACAAAAACACAACAAAAAAACTCACACAACCAACAAGCATCATCGCGACCCTCGGCTCACCACTGACCAGCGCCATCGCATGCGCCATCGCCAAAGCCACAGGCAAACCCACAACAATAGAAACCCAGCAAACCAGCGAAGACGGCGAAACCGTCCAAATCGAATACCGCACACTTGAAGAGGAGTAGCCCAACCAATGAATTTTCCACTGAGCATCTGGGACATAAGCCTCCTCTTCGCCATAACCGCCATAGTCCTCCTCATAACCTCAGAACTCCTCAGCCCCTACTACGGCAAAATAAACCTGAAAATAAGCAGAAAACGACTAAGAACCTCTGCACTAACCTTCTCAACCCTCTTCCTCACAACAGTGGCATTAAGAATCGTGACAATAATACTCAACATCTAAAAAACAGAAAAAACCCACACAAACAACCCGTTCAACAGCAAAAACATCTTCCAGCAACATCTCGTTCGGTAGAGGAATAATATATAACTTTTTTACATACCCACTTAAATAGCCTAGCGACTTTCCATCCTTCAGGAGACAAGGACAATGGCTTCAAAAAAGACCCGCCCAATTAGATTATCAATCGTCGTATCCCTTACGCTTATGACGTTGCTGTTTCTAGTTTCACCCGCGTTCGCCGGAGGCGGCGGAGGCCACCTATGGTTCTACAGTCAAGACCCCTCAACGCTTCCAGGCCCCCAACCCTTGCCAGACCCGCAAAGCTATGACCCAAACTATGTGGACGTAAACCCTGATCCTTGGCTGGCTCAAAGCGTCGCCGTCCCATCTGGAAACTGGAATAGCCCGTTCTTGATATGGCTCGGATGCGCCCAGAAAAACTCAACCAACACCAAACTGGTCGTTTCAATCAACAACGCCGCAAACACTTCGATCCAATCAATCCTCATCAACGGAACCCCAATCGGCCAATGGAACACATCGGGCACTCCACCCGCAGACCTTGCGCCACACGGCGTCTTCAACTCCGCAGAATTCTTCGGCTACGCCGAAGCACCACTTGGAAACCTGTACTCGCCACCGGGAACCCCATACAAGACAGCAATCAACATAACGATCATACTGAGAAATGGCGCCACACCTTCAGCGGATGCGAAAGTACACCTCGACGCGTACGGATACACTGAAGAAGGCAACTTCATCTTCAACCCATACTCACACGACCTAAACTTGGTCACACCCGAACCCGCAACCCTATTCGCCGTAACAGCATCACTCATCGGCCTAGCCCTCTTCGCATACAAACGCAAAAACAACCCAACCCTAAACGTGAAAACACCAGCATAACCCAACTTCTTCCATTTTTCATGCACCTGCAACACCCAAACATCACCAACCCAGAACTGCCCAGAACACGACAGACGAAACAACACTCCCTCCAGCTAACCCATATATACCAACACGCAACACTCGTTTTCAGAAGGCACACCAGCTTTGACAAGTCAACCTGAACAACTAGACCTCAGTACAACCATACTGCAGATCGTCAGAGAAAAGAAACCCGAAACCGTCAGTGAACTCGCCCGACTCGTCAAAGAAACAAGCACCGCGTCAAAACAGGAAATCCTTGACAAGATCATGCAACTGCAAAACGACGGCAAACTCAAACTCACCACTCAACCAACATACGTGCCCGTAAGCCTCAAGGCCTCCTTGAAAACGTTCGACACAGCATGGTACTGGATCACCGTCGCACTGACGTTGGCAACAATCGCCGCCGTGTTCACTATCCCAGAAAACCTGCAACCATTCATAATCATCCGCTACGTCCTCGGCACCATCTTCATCCTCTGGCTCCCCGGCTACACCTTCATCAAAGCCCTATTCCCAACGCAGCTTCCCATAAAAACGACAGACAAGAACCTAGACACAATCGAACGCATAGCATTAAGCATGGGCCTGAGCCTAGCACTCGTCCCCATAGTAGGCCTCCTCCTCAACTACACACCCTGGGGCATACGCCTCGCGCCCATAACACTCAGCCTCACCGCACTAACACTAACCTTCGCAACAGCAGCACTACTAAGAGAAAACCAAACCCGCAAAAAATAGGCAACTCCCAAAACTCAGCCATAATCCCCTAAAACAGTATTGTATGCCATATCGAACGTCGCAAGCCCCAAAACACCCGCCAAGCAACCAAAAGAACTCCTTTTTTCAACCGTTTCAACACGCACGATAGTCCAGCCAAACTTTTTCTGAACAATGCAAAAAAGGACCAGCGAAGCCGCCGCATGAATACACTGGCGAGCTTGCATGTTCCTAAATTCCATTTTTCAGCTACAGCATGTTCAGGTCACGTTTTCTAATGATGCCTCTCACGTCCCAAACGTGTAATCGGGATGATAAAAAAAAGAATTCTTTTTTTTCAGCAGACCAATAACCCACAGCAAACGGATTTAGGAACAAGCGTGCGCGCTACGTTTGAATCCGCGTCTATGACAATGGGAAACATTTGGTCGTTGCGACTATAGGATTTCGGCGAGTTTTCGAATTTTGAATTTAGAGTTTGCTGTTGCCAGAAGTTCATTGAATTCTTTGTTTTTGTTCAGGTCTAGGATGTCGCCGTCTTCGGTTACTAAGGCGTCGCATCGATTGATGGCTGATGAGAGTATGAGGCAGTCTATGAAATCGGCGAGTACGCTTCTGAGTCTGAAAGACGTGAGCAAGATGTCGCTGTCATGGATCAAAATGTGGCCTATGGCGTCGTCGTAGACTATGGCTCTTATGCCCATCATCACTCTTTCTGGTGTGAGCGTTCCATTTGTTATGTATTTGGCGCCCTTGGCTGACAGTTCAAAGAGGCTTATGTCGCTTATTGAAATTTGGTGTCCCTTGGCGACCAGTCTGATTGGAGCGTCTCTTGGGAGTTCCTTGATGGAGATGCCTATTGCCGGCAGGAGGTATGTGGTATCCACCAGGAGTCTCAAGTTTCAGCCTTCCGTGACAATTCTTTTCTGTGTTTGTGGAATTCCTCAAGAGTCATTTCTACGGGAAGGCTTTCTTTCAAAACTTCTTCAAGACTCGGAACAGGTTCAACTACAAGTCTTCCTGACTCAATCCTGTAAATAACCTTCGTGTGAGCGCGGAGACCCAGCCTTCTTCTGATTTCTTTGGGAGGAAACAACTCTCCCTTCGAACCCACTCGACTTTTCTGCAATTATCTGGCCCACCGAATAAATCAACGTTTATCGACATAATAAACGTTGCGAAGATAGCGCGCGCTATATAGAAGCTTCTATATATGAGTTTCTATACAATCAGTAGTTCCGAAAGTGTTCTGAACAGTTAATGCTTTATTGAGAACCATGCTTCAACCGCTATCTGCAAGGAAGGCGACTGAAGTATGGCTCACGATGTTAGTAGAGCGTTGATGTGG
>Ga0315284_10000621_pt1 | contig 48405 bp, 38 predicted proteins | sample YL17G09_16_MG_FD_203696 | JGI IMG/M metagenome (GOLD analysis project Ga0315284, IMG submission 203696) | Sediment microbial communities from Yellowstone Lake, YNP, Wyoming, USA - YL17G09_16 | ecosystem: Environmental > Aquatic > Freshwater > Lake > Sediment | place: USA: Wyoming | collected...
TGGCACGGCGGCGCCAACCTCCCACCCCCTCTTCCTCTGCTTCAGGCTGCGTCACCGGCGCCGTCGTCTCCGTTGTCGTCCAACCCCTGGACGTCCTGCGCACCCGCATGCAGGCCGACGCCGCGCGAGGCGTGGGCGTGGGCGTGCGCGCGACGGCAAAGGGAGTGTTTGCCGCCGCCGGCGCGCGCGGCTTTTGGGCGGGCGTCGGGCCGACCGTCGCCCGCCTCTCGGCCGGCCTCGCCATCCAGTTTCTGACCATCGACACCCTGCGCGACTGGGCGCTGGAGCGGGCGCGGGAGAGGGAGCGGCAGGGCAACAAGCGCGCGGCCGGCGCGCCCGCGCTGTCGGCCGCCGACGCCTTTCTCGTCGGCGGCGGCGCGCGCGCCCTCTCCTCCTCCTGCACGTCCCCCATCACCCTGGTCAAAACGCGCATGGAGTTTGCGGGGGCGGGCGGGGTTGGGGGTGGAGGCGCGGCGTACCGGTCGACGGCGCACGCGCTGGCGACCATCGCTCGAACCGACGGCGTCCGCGGCCTCTTTCGCGGCCTCGGCCCCACTGTCGCCGCCAACGCCCCCTTCTCCGCGCTCTACTACACCTTTTACTCCCGGCTGCAGGCGCGCCTGGCGGCGGCGGCGCCTGCGGCGCCGGGCGCCGCCATCAATTTCTCCGCGGGCGCCCTCGCCGCCGTCGCCGCCACCGTGCTCACCCAGCCGGCCGACATGGTGCGCACCCACATGCAGCTGGGTCTGGCGGGGGTCGGGGCGGGGGGGGTGAGGCTGGGGCCGGTGGCCACGCTGCGCGCCGTCGTGCGCGCGCGCGGCGCGTCCGCCCTCCTCGCCGGCACCGGCCCCCGCGTCGTCAAGCGCACGCTGCAGACCGCCCTCGTGTGGACGCTGTACGAGGAGCTGCAGCCGCGGGTGGCGGGTGCGGTGAGGAGGGCGCGGGGGGAGGTGAGGGGGTGAGGGGGGCGAGAGGAGCGACCGCACGGGAGCGTGAGGGGGGCGAGCGGGCGCGTGTGTGACGCCAGAGAGTGACGAGAGCGCAGCCCTGGCCACAATAACGCCGCGGCCGCAACCACCCAAGACCCACCCAAACCCCCCCAGTTTTGAGCCCTTCAAAGTCTCCTTTCGACCCGTTTCTCGTCACACGCCAAACATGGGGACCATGAACCGCAGCACAAAGTAGACGATCGCGCCCGTGAAGGTGTACGAGTCGAAGCGGTCGAGCAGGCCGCCGTGCCCCGGGATGAGGTCGCCCGCGTCCTTCAGGCCGGCGTCCCGCTTCATGACCGATTCCAGCAGGTCGCCGAACAGCGACGCGGCAAAGACGAGGAGGCCGAGGCCGACGGACACCGCGGGCGACGCGGGCCAGCCGAGGACGGCGCGCGTGCCGAGCGCGGCGGCGACCGCGGACGCCGCGCCGCCGGCCGCGCCCTCGACCGTCTTCTTGGGGGACGAGGGAGTCAGCTGCGTCCGCCCCAACGTCTTGCCGAGGAAGTAGGCGCCCGTGTCGGCCGCCGCGACGCACGCGACGGCCGTCGCGGTCGCCGCGAGGCCCACCGTGTACGAGGTCGGGCCGCCAAACACGGCCGGCCACCGCGCAGCCAGGCCAGCGCCGGCCGCGGGCGCGGACAGGAGGCGGAGCTTGACCCAAAAGGAGGGGAGGTACCCGCAATAAAACAGGCCAAAGACCGAGGTCGTCAGCTGCGAGAACCGGGGCCGGTCGGACGCGGCCAGGTGGGCGGCCAGGAGGGCGAATGAGGCGACGGCCAGCGCGGCCGTCTGTTTGCCGGCCGAGACGTGGGTCCAGAGCGCAATCCCGGCGCAGAGCGCCGACGTGAGCGCGCCGGAAAAGGGGAGCGGCGCCGCGACCGAGTCGGCCATGCCCTTGGACGTGATGAAGCCATAGTATTCCTGTGGAGGGGGGGTGGGGTGGGGAAGGGTCGGCGGCGCGTCGGCGGGGTTGTGGGCGCGGGCGGCGGCCTCTGCCGACCCCCTGTTTTCTTGTTTCTCGCAGCGGTTGGGCGCCGCCCGACCCCAATGCGCCGGCCGCCACCCCGTCGCCGAGCCCAGGCACCCGCCTAGCCGCCGAGGACCCCCAATGCGGCGCCATCCCCCCCCCCTGCCTCCTACCTTCGACGCCTGCGTCACGACCAGGCACGCCACGACGCACAGCGGCCACCCGCCCGCCGCGATGACGGCCGCCGCGCCGGCCGCGAGGGCGGTGCCGGAGCCGACGCGGCGGGCGAGGCCGGCCCAGCGGCCGGCGGGCGGCGGCGGCGGCGACGGCGCAGAGGGGGAGGGGGTGGCGCCAGCGGACGCAGCGGACGCCGCCGTCAGCGGTGCAGGGCACGTCGGCCGACGCAGGCGGGCGGCGGGAGGCCGGCGGGGCGCCGCCGCCACACGGCGGGCAGAGGGCGGACACCGCATCGGCGCCGACGCGCACCGGGCGGCCAGCATTGGGGGCCGCCGCGCGGTGGGAAGCAAGAAGTGAGTGACTGGAGCCGTAAGGACGGTAATCAGGCGCCGGGCGGCGGCGGCCACGGCGACAGGAGTGACGGCTGGCGTGGCGAACGGCGGCATCGGCCGTCTCGCTCACCCACACGAGCAGCCGCCGCGCCAGTGGGCCACGCAGGGCGCCCGCCCACCACCGGCGCCTCGCGCCCGCGCCATGGACGACCCGATGGCGACCGACGCGCCGCCGGCCGGCGCGGCGACGCACGTCCCGCACGACGCCGCGGCCGCGCTCGCAGGCCCGTCTCACGTCCCGCTCGCACCACCGATGGCGGCGGCGCCGACTTTGGCGGCCACGGCGTCCCAAGCCGCCGCGCGGCTCGCCCGCGACGGCGTCCTCGCCGCCGTCGCCGCGCGCCAGCGGGCGCGCGCGGTGGCGGTGCCCACCGACGACGGCACGGTGCGGGCCCTGCTGCGGCGGGTGGGGCAGCCGGTGACCCTGTTTGGCGAGCGCGAAGCGGAGCGGAGGGCGCGCGCGCGCGACCTGCTCGCCCACATGGACGCCGACGCGGCGGGCGCGCTCGTGGCGGTCGACTCGGTGGATGCCGCGGTGGTGGCGGCGGAAGGGGCGCCAGACGCGCGGCGCGCGGAGCGGTTTTTCACAGAGGGGCCTCCCGAGCTCGCGGCCGCCCGTCTGGCGGTCGCCGAATGGTCGCTCAAGCACGCGTCCGCCCGGCTGGGGGCGGCGCGCGCTGAGCGAGCGAGGTTGGGCGAGGCCGGCGCGGCGGCCGTGGCGGACGCCGCTGCCGCCGCCGCCTCGGCCCTCGCCCGCCGGGCTGCCCTCCTCACCTCCGAAGTCGGCGACACCCGCCCCCTGGCCGCCGTCGCCGTGCGCGCCGGCGGCGGCCACGCGGCGACGGGCGGGTGGTCGGGCGCGGTGCGCGTGTGGGCGCTGCCGGGGTCGACCCCGGTCGGCGCCCCCTTTCTCGGCCACACCGACCGCGTGACCGGCGTTGCGTGGCGCCCGGGAGGGCCGGGCCCCGGGGAGGAGGAGGAGTCGGCGTCCGCGACGCTCGCGTCGGCGTCGGTCGACCGGACCGTCCGCCTCTGGTCGCCCGCCGGCGGCGCGGTCGCCGTCCTGGCCGGCGCCACCGACCGCCTGGCCCGGGTGGCGTGGCACCCGGCGGGCCGGCTCGTGGGCGCGGCCTCGTTCGACGGCGCGTGGCGCCTCTGGGACGCGGAGACCGGGGCCTGCCTCTTGGAACAGGACGGCCACGCCGGCGCGGTCTACGCACTCGCCTTTCACCCCGACGGCTCCCTCGCCATCAGCGGCGGCCTGGACGGGCACGCGCGCGTGTGGGACGCGCGCACGGGGCGCGGCGTGCTCGCGCTCGCGGGGCACTCTGGCGCGGTCCTCGGAGCGGCCGCGGCGCCCGACGGCGTCACCCTGGCGACCGCGTCCGACGATGGCACGGCCCGGCTGTGGGATTTGCGGGCCAAGGCGGCGCGCGCGGTCCTGCCGGGGCACACGGGCCTCGTCGCGGCGGCCGCCTTTGCCGGCCCGTCCGGGTCCCTCCTCGCCACCGCAGGGTACGACGGCGGCGTGCGGCTGTGGTGCGCGCGGTCGGGCGGGTTGGTGCGGGGGCTGGACTCGGGCGGCGCGCGGTTGGGCGACATCGACGCCGCCGACGCCGGCGCCGGCCTGCTCCTCGCAACCGCGGGCCACGACCGCACGCTCAAATTGTGGGGCGTCGTCGGGGCCGAGTGAGCGGGGGGGGGGAGGGGGGCGTGTTGCCGCGCGGTCCCCGCGGTCTGCCCCCCTCTCTCGTCTCTCCTCCACCAAGGATCTACCAGCCACCGGCCGCAACACGGCGGCCGCCCCGAAACCGAGCCCACTCTCTCCGCTCTCCCCTCTCACGCGGCGGGCGCCTTGGCCTTGGGCGGCTTGGCCGCGTCGCCGCCGCCCGGCAGTTCGGTCACCACCACCTCCCGGTCCACGTTGCTGAACGACAGCTTGGCCTTGCACGCGCCGCAGGCGCACGCGTTGACGTCGCGCGAGCCGGCGATGGTGAGCACGTCCCCAAAGTAGGAGACGACCTCCGCGCCGCAGTTCGGGCACGGCGCTTTCAGAATGACCGCGTCCCGCACCACGAGGTTCGTCAAGGACGACGCGATGACGTAGACGATGGGCAGGACAAAGCCCCACACGATGACGATGCCCCACGGCTCCGGGAGTTCGATCAACTTGGTGATTTCAAACCCGGTGAGGTCGTCGACCGAAAAAAGGGCCGCCAGCGTCAGCAACGACGCCGGGATATTGAGCGCGGTCATGCGCAGGTAGTCGGGCGCGGCGTCGGCGTACATGCGGCCCGACCGGATTGAGCAGCGCGGGCCTTGGGCGGTGACGAAAGAGCCGGCCCGTTTGAGGCTCACCTTGAGCGCATCGTACTCGGCGTCGGCCAAGATGGCTTTACCGGCCTGAAACGCTTGAAAGGCTTCGAGGAAGCGCAGTTCGTCGCCGGAGAGGACCGCGACGCGCGAGCCGGCCCACGTGAGCTCCTCCTTCAGGTTTTCGAATTCCTCGTTCGACATTGTGGGCGTGCCGTCGTAGTAAAAGGCCTGAGGAAGGGAGGAGGGGGTGTGGGCGTGGGCGGCGTCGACCTCTCCCTCCTTCCCTCTTCTCCTCCCCTCTCTCTCTCTCACCCGCAGCGCTTCGATGAAGTCAGCCTCTTTATCGCCCAAGGTGCGCTTGGAGGGCGGCTTCTTGCCCTGGGAAGGGAGGGGAGGAGCGGGATAAGTGGGGTGGGTGTGCGCTCGAGCGCGGCGCGCGCCGCGCGCCGGGCGTGCTGGCGGGCGTGGTTGTGCATGTGCCGCGCCACCGCCGAGCGTCGCGGCGCCGCGCGGCCGCCCCGCGCGCCGCGCGTGGCGGCCGCGCCATCCCTCTCGCGCCCCTCCCGCGCTCCCCATCGCCCGCCCGACCCCTCCCACCCCGCCAACCACCCACACCAACCACCCACCTGCTTGTCGATGGAGCAGAAGTCGCCCAGGTTGTCGGCGCACTCGTCGACGTCCGCGTCCGGCGGCGCCGAGGGGGGAGGGGACGCGCGCGGCGCGCGGAGCGCGCGGCGCGCGCCGGGCCGGGCCAGGGCCCGGCTGACAGGGCGCAGGGCGGGGCGGAGGCGCAGCATGGCGGCGGCGGGAGTGGGGCGACCGAGCGGCGTGGCACGGCACACACTCCCGCCCACCCGCTCGCCCAGCCCAGCCCCCGCCAGGTGCGCCACGATCGCGTGACTCGAGCCCGGCGCGGCGCGAGCGCCGGGCGCGGGCGCGCGGGCCGCCCGGCGCGGCGCGCCGCCGCCGCGCGCCGCAGCCGCCGCCCGGGACCGCGGGCCGGTGTCGCCGCCCCATCATCTCGCGCGCGCGATCGGCCGCCATCGCTGGTGCCGGGCACTTGGGCGCGCGCCCGCCTCGGGCGCCCCCGCGCCGCGCCGGCGGCCCGCCCGCCCGCCCGATCGGCAGCCCACCGCCCGCCTTCCGCCGCCGCCCCTCGCCCGGCCGCGATCGTCACACGCGCGAGCCCCCCCGCGGCGCCCGCGCCGGCGCCGGCGACCGCCAGAAGGGCGGCGGCCGCAGCGCCGACGCCCGACCCCGCCCAACCACCCCCCACCCCCCTCCCAGCCACACCATGGCCGACAAGAAGAAGCGGGGCAAGGAGGTCGTCACCCGGGAGTACACGATCAACCTGCACAAGCGGGTTCTCGGGATTTCCTTCAAGAAGCGCGCGCCGCGCGCCGTCAAGGAGATCAAGCAGTTTGCCGCCAAGATGATGAAGACGAAAGACGTGCGCGTGGACGTCAAGCTGAACAAGGCGGTGTGGGCGCAGGGCGTCAAGAACGTGCCGCACCGCGTGCGCGTGGCCATCTCGCGGCGCCGGTCGGAGGATGACGACGCGGCCGAGGAGTTTTACTCGTTCGTCACGCTGGCCGACGACCCGGACACCAAGAAAGGGACGGAAGTGGTGGCCGAGTGAGGACGGGAAGAGAAGGGAGGGTGGGGGTGTGCGAGGTGGGGCTCTCCCGCCCTGCCTGTCGCCGCCCTGCGCCCTGTGTCAACTCCTGAGCTCCGTTTTCCGTGCGCGGGGGGAGCGCGAGAGGGCGGCGGGTCTCGGACACAGGGTGCGAGACCGGGGCAGTCGGCGCGCGCGCGCGCGCGCGCCGCCTGTCGCGCCTCGCGCAGTGTGCCGACTCCCGACCTCAGTGTTCAGTGAGGGAGAGGGACACGTGTCTCAGAAACAGAGCACATGGTTGCACGAGGGGGAGCGGCGGCCGCCCGCCCACCCCCCCACCACTCCTCTCCTTTCAAAAGCGGAGCTTCGAGTAAAACCAGCGGTTGGTGCCCGTCTTGAACTTGGCCTCCAGCAGCTCCTTGGCCGCCTTGCGCGCGTCCGCGCGCTTGGTCGAGTTGTCGGCCGCGTCGGCAGGGACCGCGGCCTTCACGTCGACGTCGAGGTTGTACCGGGTCGGCATGATGTGCTGGTGGTTGACGACCTTGACGAACGTGCGGAGCTGTGCTGGGGGGGGGGGGGGCGCGGGTGTGGGCGGGCGTGGGCGGCCGCGCGCGCGCCCTTCTTGTTCCCGCCTCCCTCCCCTCCTCTCCTCTCCCCTCCTCACCTTGGACCGCTTCTCCTGCTTGGCCGCTGACGACTTCTTCGTCACTTTCCGGGGCGGGCGGTCGAGGCCGACGACGAGCGAGTGCGCGTAGCGGCGGCCCGCGACGCCCTCGTCGTAACTTTTCACGATGACCGCCTTCTTGCCGGCGTGGCGCCCGGTCAGCAGGATGACGACGCGCTTCTCCTGTGAGGAGAGGGTGGGGGGAGGGAGGGTGTGTGGGCGGGGATGCGGGCGGGCGGCGGGGCGGCGGCGGCGGCCTTGCGCGGGGCCTCCTCGCGGCTCGCGCCTCCTCGCCGCCGCGCGCGAGGCGCGCGGGCGACCGAGTGCGGGCGCGCGGCGGCCGCGATCGGGGCGGCGGGCGCGGGGCGCGGATCGGGGGCGCAATCGCGGAGCCGCCGCGCGGCGCGGCGGACGGCGGCGCGGTCGGGGGGCGCCCGTCCCGCTCCATGCCAGCCCATGTGTGCGCCGCCCCGCCCGGGGGCGGCGGCCGGGGCCGATGGAGGGCGGCGGGCGCCGCGGCGGCGCGCCGGCGCGGGCGCACCGCCGCGCCCGCCCGCCCGGTGCCGGCCCGCGGCGGGCGGTCGGGACGATGGAGGGCAGCACTACCTTGAGGAACTTGACCATGGCGGCGAGTGCGACCGCGGCGGCAGAGTGGGGCAAGCACGGCGTGCCGGCGCTCCCCACTCCCTGGCCGGTCGCGGGCGCGCCCGCCCCCCATGGCCGCCGCTCCATCCTCCCTGGGATACGCCGCGGCTCTCACATATCGAGAGGATGTCGGCGGCGCCCTGGGCGCGCCCGAAACGACAGACCCTGCGCCCGAACTCCGCGCCAAGGTCCGCCACCTCCTCGCCCTCCTCGCCGCCGCCAAGTCGGTCGTCGCCTTCACCGGGGCTGGCATCTCCACGTCCGCGGGCGTCCCGGACTTTCGCGGGCCGGCCGGCGTGTGGACCCTGCAAGCCAAAGGGAAACCGTTGCCGACGCTCGCGACCCCGTTCTCCCTCGCCCGCCCCACGCTAACGCACCAGGCGCTGCTCGCACTAGTCCGCAGTGGCTTGGTGACGCGGATCGTGTCCCAAAACGTCGACGGCCTCCACCGGCGCTCTGGCGTGCCGCGCTCCGCGCTCTCCGAACTGCACGGCTCCTGCTTCGTCGAGGCCTGCGCCCGCGCGTCATGCGCCGCGGAGACGGTTCGCGATTTCGAGGTGGGCACTGTCGGCTTCCGCGGGACCGGGCGGCGGTGCGGTGCGTGCGGCGCGCGCACGCGCGACTGGTGCCTCGACTGGGAGAACCCGCTCCCGCGCGCCGACCTGGCCGCCGCGGAAGCGGCGGCCGACGGCGCCGACGTCGCGCTGTGCCTGGGGACGAGCCTGCAGATCGTGCCGGCGAGCGCGCTGCCGCTGCGGACGGTGAAGGCGGGGGGGGCGCTCGCCATCGTCAACCTCCAGCCCACGCCTCGCGATGGCGCCGCGACGATCGTCGCCCGGGGCCGGTGCGACGACGTCATGGCGGCGGTGGTGGCGGGGCTCGGAGTGACGGTCCCGGTTTTTCAGCGGACCGACGCGCTCCTCCTGCGCCTGCGCGTCACGCCCGGCCCCCGCAAACAGTCAATGGTCCTGACGCTGCGAGCGGCGTCCACCGCGGGGGACGGGTGCCCGGTGCCGATGGTGAGTGGGATGGAGGTGGCGCTCGGCGCGCCACCTGGCTGGGAGGGGGACGGCGGTGGCGACGCCTCTGACCCCGACGCCCCCGACGGCGCCGCGACCAAGTTTCCGTTTGTTGTGCGCCTCACGCTGGCCCCGGGCGCTGTCCGTGCCAGTGGAACGGTCATCCTGCGCCTCTGCGACGCGGCCGACCCCGGCGCGCGCCGCGTCGTCCGCGGCTTCGACATGCCCGCCACGCCCGGCGCCGCGACCGACCATGTCGTAGAATTTGTCTCCCAAATCGTCGACCACGGGCCCGCGGCGGCTGAGGCGGCGGCCCGATTTTGGGGCGCGGAGGAGGGAGGAGAAGGGGAGGCTGGGGCAGCGGCGGGCGGCGCGTCCGCCGCTCGGCGCGCCAAGCGCATTAAAACGTGATGCATGTGCGCGTGCGCGTGTGTGCATGATTTGTGCGGGCCCCTCGGCGGCTGCAGCGAGCGCCGCCGCCCTCTCTCCTCTCACACCGCGCGGGGCGCCTCCGAGCCCCCGCCGCCGCCACCGCCCCCACCTCCTCATGGCCACCAAGCGCAAGGCCGGCGCGGCCGAGGCCGCGGCCGCGGCCGCTCTGCCGCTGGGTGACGACGCGCGCGCGCTGGCCGAAATTCTGCCCCTGGGCGCTGGGCAGGAGGTCGGGCGCTCGTGCATCATCCACAAGTTTCAGTGAGTAGAGGGGCGGGGAAGGCGGAGGCGCCAATGGGCACGCCGCCGCGCGCCGGCGCGGTGGCGCGCGGGCGCGCGGCCGCGTGCGCGCGCCGCGCCACCTCTGCACGGCAATGCAGGGATGCAGGCCGCCGCGCGGCAGGAGGAAGCGGCGGCATCGGCCACCCCGCCCACCCCCGCTCCTCCCTCGCTCCCCGCAGAGGCACCACCCTGATGTTCGACTGCGGCATCCACCCCGGCCTCACCGGCATGGCGTCCCTCCCCTTTTTCGATGAAGTGGACCTGGAGACCGTGGACGCCATTTTGGTCACCCACTTTCACCTCGACCACTGCGCCGCGCTCCCATACGTCGTCGGCCGCACCGCGTTCAAGGGCCGCGTCTTCATGACGCACGCGACCAAGGCGGTGGTGGCCACCCTGCTGCGCGACTTTGTGCGGGTGTCGAGGTCGAGCGGCGGGGGGAACGGGGGCGACGCGCTGTACGACGACGCGCACCTCGACGCCGCGCTCGCGCGGACCGAGGTGGTTGACTTCCATGCCACGACCGAGATCGCGCCCGGCGTCCTCCTCACGGCGCACCGCGCGGGGCACGTCCTCGGGGCGGCCATGTTTGAGGTCGACGTCGCGGGACTGCGGACCCTCTACACGGGCGACTACTCGCGCGACGCCGACCGCCACCTCCCCGCCGCCGACCTGCCCGCCGTCCCCCCCCACATCCTTATCGTCGAAGCCACGTACGGCGTGTCGCGGCACGTGCCGCGGGGCGAGCGCGAGGCGCGGTTCATCGGGAAAGTGCGGGAGATCGTCGCGCGCGGCGGCCGCGTGCTCCTCCCCGTCGTCGCGCTCGGGCGCGCCCAAGAACTGCTGCTGATTCTGGAGGAGCACTGGAACGAGCACCCCGAGCTGGCGGGGGTGCCCATTTACCAGGCGAGCGGGCTCGCCCGGAAAGCGTTGAGCGTCTACCAAACATACATCGACTCGATGAACGACGCCATCCGCTCCGCCTTTGCCGCGTCCAACCCTTTTGCCTTCAAGCACGTGCGCCACCTGCGCGGTGCGGCGTCCCTGGACGACGTCGGCCCGTGCGTCGTGCTCGCCACGCCGTCGATGCTCCAGTCGGGCCTCTCGCGCGACCTGTTCGACGCGTGGGCCGACGACGCGCGCAACGGCGTCATCATCGCCGACTTTGCGGTGCAGGGCACCCTCGCGCGCGACATCCTGGCCGCGCCGGACACGGTGGTGACGCGCGGCGGCGCGCGCGTGCCGCTGCGCGCGAGCGTCGACGCGATCTCGTTCTCCGCGCACGCCGACTTCGACCAGACCTCCACTTTTGTCGACGCGCTCAACCCGCCCCACATCGTGCTGGTGCACGGGGAGGCGGGCGAGATGATGCGGTTGAAGCGCGCGCTGGAAGCGCGCGGATCTGCCGCGGGCGTCGCGCGCACGCTCTACGCGCCGAAAGTGGGCCAACCCGTCCACGTCCGCCACGCCGCCGTCCATCCAGCGCGCGTCGTGGGCCGCCTGGCCGCGACCGGTGCCGCGGCGGGCGCCCGCCTCGCCGGCCTGCTCGTGCGCGGTGGAGGCGGCGGTGGCGGCGACGTCGTCGTCGCGCCCGCCGACCTGGCCACCCACACCCGCCTGCGCGCCGCGGTCGTGCGCCAGAGGCAGGCGCTGCCCCTGGTGACCGAGTTTGGGGTGGTGAGGCTGGCGCTGGAGGTCCTCTTTGAAGGCGCGGGCGGGCGGTGCGAGCTCGGCGGCGCGGCGCGCGCGCCGCGCGCCGCCCGCGCGCCCGCGACCGACGCCCTCCTCGTCGGCGGCTGCGTCCACGTCGAGCACCAACCGACGGCGGGCCCCGGGGGGACGCCCCAGCTCGTGCTCGAGTGGGAGGGGGGGGGCGGCGCGGACGCCGTCGCCGACGCGGTCGTCGCGGCCGCCCTGCAAGCCGGCGGCGAGCCGCCCGCCGTCGCGGCCGCGGCAACCGCGCGGTCGGCCGCGCTCGCCGCGCGCGACGGCGGCGCGCTCGCGGTGGCCGACGCCGCGCTGCTCGCCGGCGTGCTCGGCGCGCAGTTTGGCACCGCGCGCGTCGCGCGCGGGGGCGCCGTCGTCGTCGTCACCCTGGACGGCGGCGCCACGCTGACCGTGGACGCGGCGACGGGCGAGGTCGAGGCGGGGGGGAAGGGGGGCAAAGGCGGGAGCGACGGCGACGCGCCGCCGCCGCCCGCCGCTGCGCGCGTGCAGGCCGCCGCCCGGCGCCTGCTCGCCGCGCTGTCCCCGCTGACGCCCGCGTGAGTGGCGGGCGGCGGGCGGGTGGCGCAGGGGTTCAAGTGCAAGGTTTCTGGTGGCTACCGTCTCCTCTCGCGCTCCTCTCCTCTCTCTCCCTCCTCCCCCCCCCCCTCGTCCGGCGCCGCCACCGCGGCCAGCACGCCGCCCGCCACGATGGCGGCGCCGCCCGCGAGGCCGGCGGGGCCGAGGCGTTCGCCGAGGAGGGCGGCGGCGAAGACGGCCGACCAGAGCGGCACGGTCGCGTACAGCGCCTGCGCCGCCCCGGCTTTCAAACTCGCCTGACCCCGTGCCTGCAGCCACGCCGCCGCCGCGCCGGGGCCGGCCGCGGTCCAGAGCAGGGCGGCGGCCGCGGGGGCGGCGGTGAGGCCCGCAACGCTCGCGGCGGCCGCGGCCACCAGGTCGCCGCCCGCGGCGACCGACGCCCCGAGCGTGGCCGCCGCCACGCTCACCGCCGCCCCCGCAAAGCCGACCGACTTGGAGAGCGCGAGGCGGCCGGGCGCGAAGCGGGGGGCGTGGACCGAGAGGCGGAATGTCGACGCCGAGTAGAACGCGGCCGCCGCGGCCACGTACGCGTTTCCGAGCGCCGCAGTGTCGCCGTCGACCGTGGCCGACCCGCCCGCCTTGTCGAGCGCGAGCGCGGCCGTCCCCGCGAGCGCGAGCGCGGCGCCCCCCCACACCGCCCTCCCTTGCGCCTGCCCCGCCGCGGCCGCCAGCGCGGGCGTGAGCAGCGATGTGATGGACACGACAAACGCGGCCGCGGTCGCGGTCGTGCGGGAGACGCCCTGGGCTTGCAGGATCGACGCGGCGAAATTCCAGGCCCCGACTTCCAGCCCGGCGACCAGCGCGGTGGGCGCGGGCGTGGCCAGCAGGGCGTGCAGGAACGGGGGGTCGGGGGCGAGAGGGGGGGGTGGGGAGAGCGGGGCGTCGGGGTCTGGAGGAAAAGAGGGAGGGCGGGGGTTGGCGCGCGCGCGCAACCCGCCCCGCCTCGCACCCCCTTCCCTCCTTCTCACCTAGCCCCGCGGCCCTCTGCTCCTCGCGCGCCTCCCCGCGGGACGCCACCGCGTCCGCCGCCAGCAGCAGCGCGGCCTGGAGCAGGCCACGCGCCGCGGTAAGCCCTTCGGGCGCGGGCGCGTCGTCGCGCGTGAAAATGAAGCGCAGCGCGGGCGAGTACGTGCCCCACAAGACGGCGACGCCGAGCAGGCCGAGCGTGGCGGAAGCGGGTGGGGTGGGGGAGGGTGGGGGTCGCGGCGGGCCGGGGCCAACGCGGCGCGCCGGCGCCGCGGTGGCGGCGCGCGCTGCCGCGGGGCGCGCGGCCGCTAGCGGTCGCCGCGGGCGGGCGGGCGCCTTGCGGGGCCTCGCAGGGCGCAGCATTGGGGCGGCAGTGTGGGCTCGGGAGGAGTGCCTCAGTCTGCCGCGTTCGTGGCGCGCTCACGCGAGCGCGATGCGGTCGACCGCTCCCCGGTCGACCCCAGTCCCGGCGTCAGTGCGCGCCCTGGCGCGCCCTGGCGCCCCCAGGAGGCCACAGACCGCTCGCCGCGCCCCGCGCCTGCCGCGCGCCGCGCCCGCCGCCGACGACCCGGAGGCGGCCTCCATCGAGGCCGCGCGCGCCGCCCTGGCGCGGGCGGCCGCCGGCGACGCCCCCCTCACGGGGCCCGAGCTGCGGGCGGCGATCTTCGACAAATGGGGACGCTCCTACGAAGCGAGGATCGTCAACCGCCAGGGGCGCCTCTTCGTCCACGTCATGTGGCGTTTCCTGGTCAGTGGGTGGAGGGCGGGGGTGGGGTGCGGGGTGGGGGTGGAGTTGGCGGGGCTTCGGCGACCGTACGCGCGAGAGAGAGACGGCGCGTTCCCACCACGCTCCCCCCTTTCTCCTCCCCTCTCTCGGTAGGAGCAAGCTTCTTTCCACATGGATGAATCGGCGTACGACGCCCAGCTGGACGCGGTCGCGTCCCTAGTGTCCGAGTGGGGCGCCGCGCGCGCGGTGCGCGCCGGCATCGCGGCCGCGCCCGCCCGCGGCCCGGGCTACACGGGCGGCGGCGGCGCGCGTGCGGTGTCGATCCCGCTGGACGTGGCGGCTGGCGGGGACGGGCGCGCGGGCGAGTGGGGGTAAACAGAGGAGAGAGGAGAGAGGCGCGCGGCGGTTTTCCGTTCTGTGTGGCCCCGGCAGCACTGTCCGATGGCATCAGAGGTCCGTTGTCGTTTATAAAAAGGTTGGGCTGGCAGAGTGGGGGCCGCCGCGCAGCGCGGCGCCCGCCAACAAAAAAAGGCAAGCCGTCTCTCTCTCTCTCTCTCTCTCTCTCTCTCTCTCTCACCCGTCGTCGGCCCGCGGCGAGCCTGGCGCCGCGCCAAAGAGGGCGCCAAATGCGCGCCCGGGCAGGGCGGGCGCGGGCGCGGGCGCGCCGCCCGCGCCGCCCGCGCCGCCCGCGCCTCCAGCAAACGAGAGCCCGCCGAGCCAGGAATCCCCTGGCGCGCCCAGGAGCGACCCCAGGCCGTCCAGACCGTCGCCCAGGGCGGCCGGGCGGGAGCCGCAGGGGTCCAGCGGGAGCAGGCTCCCGGCGCCGCCGCGGGAGAAGAGGCCGGCGAGCGACCGGGACGGCTCGCCGCCCGCGGCGCGCACGCCGGTCGACGGCAAGCGCGCGTCGTCCGGGAGCGGCGGCAGCGGGTCGACGCTGGGCGGCGTGCGCCAGGTCAGCGCGCCGCCGCCGCCCGACGCGCGCCGCTTGCGCGGCGGCGCCAGGGTCGCGACGAGGCCCCCGAATCCCGTCGGGCCGCCCTCGCCGCCGCCGACGCCGCCCGTGGTGCCGTCGTCGGCCGCGTCGCGCAGCATGGCGCCGAGCGAGAGGTCGGGCGCCCACTGCAACGACGGCGGCGGGGGGGCGAGGTGGGCGGGGATGGCGGTGCGCAGGGGAGGTGGGGCAGCGGTGAACGCGTGGGCGGGCGGCGGCGACGTGGCGCCGGCGGGCGCCGGCGCGGCGCGCGGCGCGCGCTCGGGCGCCGGCTCAGGCGCGCCGCCGCCCGCGCCGCCCGTTGGCGCCGCCTCCCACCGGTACACCAGGCGAAAGGGCGCCGGCCGCCCCAACGCCTCGTAGAGCGCGCCGACCGAGAGGCGGCCGTCGACGGGCGCGAGCGGACCCGCCGCGCGCGCGCCGCACGCGGTCGCGCCGCCCGGGGGGGTGACGAGATTGAGGCTCAGCACAGACCCCGCACCCGCAGCCGCCGGCCACTTGGCGCGCAGGTGGCCCGCGACCGAGGCAAGGCGCTTGGCGGGGCGGCAGACGAGCTCCAAGAGGGGCGCGCCACCGCCCGCCGCCACCGCGGCTTCCGACGCCGCGTCCGCCGGCACGAGCTGCAGCGCGAGGCGACCGCCGTCGCGCGCGGCGGAGCAGGGGGTGGAGGCCGCGGAGATGGAGGTCGCGCGCGAGCCGGGCGACGCGGCGGGGGTCGGGGCCGCGTTCTCCTGGCCGCTAGCGGGGGGCGGGGCGGGGACGCCGCCTTCCCAGGGCGCATGGGGGGGGGCTGGTGCAAGCCAGCGCGGCGCCTGGGCGGGAGGCGCCAGCGCGGGCGGCGCGGGCGCGGGCGCCGCCGCGACCCCGACTCCCGCCCCTTCCAGCGCGCGCGCCAACCCGGTCGCCAGCCGCTGCCGCTTGCCCGGCCGCCGCGCCAGGATGTGCGTGGAGTGCCCGCGCAGGCCTTGGGCCTCATACTGGGCCCAGAAGTGGAGCATCGCCGCCACGACCCCTTCGCCCGACTCCCGAGAAGGCGCGCGCGCGGGACCGAGCAGGGCGTCGATGCGCTTGGCCAGGCGGTAGTAGTAGAAGCGGACCTGGGAGAGGAGGGAGGGGGGTGAAGGGTTCGCGGGTCGAACCGCGCCGCGCGAAGCCGTTGCCCCGCTACCCCCCTCGGAACTCCCTCACTCCCCTCTCCTACCTGCTCCACATCCTTGGTGCCGATGCGGGCGGACACGGCCGCCGCGACCGCGATGACCGACCCCTTGCCGCGCAGCGCATCAGAGTGTGGGTCGAGCGCGGCGAGGCCCGCGAAAAAGGCTTCCTCGTCCGCGGCGGACCACAGCTCCCGCTTGCGAGACGGGGTCCGGGAGGCTGAAGGCAGAGTGGGGCGCGGTGGGCGCCGGCTGGCGCGACGCCGATTCGACCGGCGCGCGCCGCCGCCGCGCGCCTCGCGCCGCCCGCGCGCACGCGCGCCCGCTCACGGCGTCGCAGCAACCCTCCAACCCTGTCCTCACCGTCGGCGGGCTCGCGCGCCGACCCAGGCGTGGGCCCCGCCATCGCGCCAGGCCGCGCGTGGGACCGCGGCGGGCGGGCGCGCCCTCGGCGGTCGGCCGGCGGTGCCGAGAGGCGCCGGCGAGGGGGGCGGGGTGTCGCGGGTGTGGGGCTGGAGCGTGCGGGCGCAGCGCCGCACTGTTTGCGGCGCCGCCAATCGCGGCCATGCCCGGCCGGCGCCGCTTCGCGCTCGCCCTCGACTGGGCGCCATCCGCGAATCACGCCGGTTTTTATCTGGCGCGCCAGCACGGCTTCTACTCGGACGCGGGCCTCGCCGTCGACCTCCTCCCCCCGGCGTCGCTCGGCGGCCCGACCCCCGCCCAAGCGTGCGCGTCCGGCCGCGTCCAGGCCTGCCTGTGCCCGTCTGAATCGGTCATCAGCCTGGCGACGCGGCCGCCCGGCGCGGCGCCCCTGCCGCGGCTGGCAGCGGTCGCGGCCGTCCTCCAGACCGACGCGTCGGCCATCGCCGTGCTCGCGTCCTCCGACATCCAATCGCCCGCGGGGCTGGATGGCGCGATTTATGCTTCCTACGGCGCGCGATTCGAGTCGCGCATCGTGGCGGAGCTGATCAGGGCGGACGGCGGGGCCGGGGAATTCACAGAGGTCGCCCCCCCCCACGGCGCCTGCCTCGACGCCGTGGTGCACGCCAAAGCAGACGCGACGTGGGTGTTTCCGTGGGAGGTGGCGCTCGCGGAGGCGCGGCTGGGTGCCCCGCTGCGCGCGTTTCCGCTCGCGGGCGTGCCTTACGGCTACTCGCCCTGCGTCGCCGCCCCCGCGGACACCGTGTTTAACGCAGGAGGAGAGGGTGGCGAGGGCGAGGGCGCCGCCCCTGCCGCCCCCACCCCTTCTCCCACCACGCGCCGCGACCTTGCCCTCTTCCTCGCCGCGTCCGCCGCCGGCTGGCGCGCCGCCGCGTCCGACCCTCTGGCCGCCGCCCGGGCCCTGGTCGACGGCGCCGCGGCCGACGGGTGGTGCGTCGACGGCGTGGTCGCGACCGCGGCGTGCGCGGCCACCGCGCCCCACATCCTCGACGCCGACGGCGCGTGGGGCCGGCAGGTTGAGTCCCGGTGGTCCGACTGGCTGGCTTGGATGGCTTCGCGCGGCGTGCTCACGGCGCTGCTGCCGTCGCGCGCGCCGCGCGCGCGCGTGTCGGCGTCGCTCGACGACTTGCGCCGCGGCCGCGCCGGCGACCCGGTGCTTGCGCCGCCCGCGGGCGAACTGTTTACGAACGAGCTGCTGGACGACGGGGTGGGGCGAGAGGGGAAGGAGGGAGAGAAGGTGGGCGCGGGCGAAGAGGGCGGCGGCAAAGGAGGCGGCGTAAATTGAACAAGCCGCGCGGGCGGGCGGCTGGGGTTGCCGCTCACACGGACGACCCCAGCCGCGCCACGGGAGCGACAAAGCGGGGGTCCGGGGTCTGCAAACGTTTTTTTTTGCTTACGCACCCGTTGCACTCCCACTCCCGGCCAGATGGCCGCCGCCGAGCCGTCGCCCGCCTACCCCGGCCTGTTGTGGGACCCGACGCCCACAGGGCCCACCATCGAGCTCGGGGCGGTTCCCGCGTCGGTCGACGCGCGCGCCGCGGCGGCGAGCCTGGCCGCCGGCTCCTGGGCCGTGCTCGGCTGCGACGCCCGGGCCGACGGCGCGCGCGTCCTGCTCACCGTGCAATCGCACGCCCCCTTGGTCGCCGGCGCGGAGCCGCGCGCCGCGCTGGGCGCTGCGCTGCGGAGCGGCGCCGACGCGCCGCCCGGCGCGCCCGCCGCGCGCCTGCTGCCCGCGGTCGGCCGCCTGGCCCAGGGCCGGCTGCACGTGCTGGCCGCGGCGCCGGGGCTGGCGTTTCGGGCGGCGCCGGTGCGGCCGCTGCGCCTCGCGCGAGCGCGGCCGGTGCCGTGGCCGCGCGCCGGCTGGCTCGCCATCACCGCCGCCCGCCGCCTCGTCCCGCTGGGCGACGACGCCACCAACACCGACTTGCCCATCGTGGGCGTGTGGGTGTCGCCGGGGGGCGACACGTGGCTGCGCGCGTGGGCGGCGTGCGCGCGGTGGTGCGCCGCGCCGCGCGCCGCCGCCCCCGGCCGCCGCGTCGCCCAAGCCGGCGCCCTGCTGGTCGCCGTGCTGCCCGAGGCCGGCGCCGACGGCGGCATTCCCTCACTGTACGAAGCGCGGCGCGTCGACGGGCGGCCGCCGCGCGCCGCCGCGCGCGCGGACGCGGCGGCCGGCTCGGCGCCCGCGCGCGCGCGCGCGCGCGCGCCGCTCGTCGCGGCGGCGTGGGGTGGGCGGCTGACGGGCGCGCCCGTGTGCGATGTCGGGGGCTGGGAGGCGCGCGCCGGGGTGGTGGGCGCCGGGGAGGCGGAGCGCGAGGCGCCGCCCGCCCTGCCGCCCGCCCCGCCGCCCGCCCCGCCGCCCCACTCCCCCACCCCGCCCCCACCCCGCCCGCCGCCCGCGGACGAGTGCGACGACGCCGCTCTGGAAGAAAAGTATGGGCTGGCCCCGGGCGGCGGCGGCGGCGGCGCGGGAGCGTTGCACGGCGCGCGCGGCCCGCGCCGCTCCCAAATCATGTGACCCGTCCCCACCGACCCCCGACCCCCCACAAACACTACTTTGACTTGTGCCGCAGCAGCTTGCGCCGCTTGCGGTGCTTGTGCTTGTTCATCTTGTGCTTCCGCTTGCGGCGCACCGAGTCGGCGCGCAGAGGGGTGAGGGGGGGGGGGGGCGGGGGCGCGGGCGTGGTCGGAACTGCCACTCGGCTCGGCGCCGGCATCAGCATTGGCGCCCGGGGCAGGAGGGGGAGGCGCCAGAGGGCGGGGAGGGGGAGGCGGGCGGGGACGGCTGGGGTGGTGGGGAAGGGGGGCGTGGGCGACCGCGCTCCTCCCGGACGCTCCTCCCGCCCCCCAATCGCACCCTCCCAATCGCGCACCTGCCGCCGCCGTCGCCAGCGCACGGCCGAGCGCCCCGACCGCCGCGGCGCCACCCGCCGCCGGCGCCACGCCGCCCGTGGCGCGACCCGCGCGGGCGACCGCGGCCGCCGCCGCGAGGGCGGCTCGCCGCATAGCGCGCGGGCGGCCGGGATGGGGTCCGCGGTCGACGAGGGCCGGAGGAGAGAGGGGGCGCTGTCTGCCGGCGTCACTGTCGTGTCGCCTGCCGCCCTCGGCACGCTCCATGCACGCGGCCCGCCGCCTCGCCGTGGCGCGGCGGGTGGCGGCCGCGGCTCGCGCGGCGATGCGCCTGCCAGCGCGTGCGACGCCTGCGCCACCGCGCGGCGCGCTACCCCGTCCACCCCGCTGGAAGCGCGGATTGTTGTCAACGTTGCCCGAGAGGGTGCATGCGGGCGCCACAGCGCCGCGTGGGGGGCGGTCGGCTGGCGGCATCCCTGCCGCGGCTGCGCAAGAGCTTGACGGAGGCGCGACGCTCGGTGCGTGGAGAGGGCATTCGAGTGGAAGGCTCGCTCTAGCGGCGGGGAGCCAATGCGGGCCCGCGCCGAGCCCCCACCCCCCACCCCTTCAGCCGCGTCGACCTCGGAGACCGCCGTGCTCAACGTCGGCGGCATGTCCTGCGCCGGCTGCTCCGCCGCCGTCAAACGCATCCTGGCCAAGCAGCCGGGCGTGGCCTCGGCGGCGGTCAACCTGTTGACCGAGACGGCGGTCGTCCGGTTCAGCGGCGACGGCGCCGACGACGCGGCCCCCCTCGCCGCCCTCCTCACCGCGCAAGGCTTCCCCGCCACCGTGCGCTCGGACGACCCGGGGTCGCTCAAGGCGGCGGCGGACGCGGCGGAGGTGGGGCGGCAGGCGGAGCTCGCGCGCACAAAAGTCGACTTGGCCGTCGCTTGGACCCTCGCCCTCGTCTGCTGCACCCACCACGCGGGCCACCTCCTGCACGCCATGGGCTGGCACGGCGCCGCGCACGGGCCGGTGGCGGCGGCGCTGGGCGAGCCGCGCGTCGCCGCCGCGCTCGGCGCGTTTGCCATCCTCGGCCCCGGCCGCCGCGTCATCGCCGACGGCGCGGCCGCCCTCGCCCGCGGCGCGCCCAACATGAACTCGCTCGTGGCTTTGGGGTCCACCGCGTCCTTTGCCGCCGGCGCGCTCGGCCCGCTCCTTGCGCCCGGCCTCGGTTTCGACCCGTCCTTCATGGAGGAGCCCGTCATGCTCCTCGCGTTTGTGCTGCTGGGGCGCACGCTGGAAGCGCGGGCCCGGCTCAAGGCGGGGGCCGACCTGCGCGCGCTCGCGCGGCTCGTGCCGGACGCGGCGCGCCTCGTCGTCGGGGATTTGGAGGCGGGGCAAGCGCCGCCGGACGATGCCGCGACCGAGCTCGTCCCCACGTCCCGCCTCGCGGTGGGCGACTTGGTCCGCGTGCTGCCGGGCGAGCGCGCGCCGGTCGACGGCGTCGTCGTCGCGGGGCGGGCCAGCGTCGACGAGGCCCCGCTGACAGGAGAATCCGCGCTCGTCCCCAAATCCGTCGACGCCACCATTTCCGCGGGCTGCGTCGTGTACGGCGCGCCGCTGACGCTGCGCGCGAGCGCGACGGGCGCCGCGTCGTCGCTCGCGCGCGTCGCGGCGCTCGTCGCGGACGCGCAAGCGTCGGAAGCGCCGGTGGCGCGCCTGGCCGACGCCGTGTCGGGCTCGTTTTGTTACGGCGTGCTGGCCGTCGCCGCGGCGACCGCCGCGTTTTGGGCCGGCCCCGGCACCGCCCTCTTCCCCGGCGCCGCCGCGGCCGCCCTGCCCGCCGCCACCGCGGCATCGGCCGGCGCGTCGGCCGCGCTGGCCGCGCGGCTGGCGGTCGACGTCCTGGTCGTCGCGTGCCCGTGCGCGCTCGGCCTCGCGACGCCCACCGCCGTCCTCGTCGCCTCCTCCCTCGGCGCCCGCCGCGGCCTGCTGCTGCGGGGTGGAGGGGGGGCGCTGGAAGCGCTGGCGCGGGTCGACACGGTGGCGCTCGACAAGACAGGGACCCTGACGACGGGCGCGCCCGCGCTCGCCGCCGCGGCCCCGGCCCCCGGCGTCGACCAGGCCCGCCTTTTGTCCGTCGCCGCCGCTGCCGAAGCCGGCGCCGTGCACCCGTTGGCGGCCGCGGTGCGGCGCGCGGCCGAGCGCGGCGGCGCGCGCGCGCTCGCCGCGCGCGGTTTCGAGACCTCGCCCGGCGACGGCGTGGCCGCCACCCTGGTCGACACGGGGGAGCGGGTGGCGGTCGGGCGGCTGGACTGGGTGCTGGGCGCGGTCGGGGTGGCGGACGGAGGAGGAGGAGGCGCCGCCGCGGCCGCCGCGGCCGCCGTTGCAGACGCCGACGCCGGCGGCCTGACCACCGTCGCCGTCGCCTCGTCCGCCTCCGGCCTGCTCGGCACCCTCTCTTTTGCCGACGAGCTGCGCCCTGACGCGTTAGCCGCCGTGGCGGCGCTGCGGGAGCGCGGTCTCCGCGTTCTCATTTTGTCCGGCGACTCCGCGGCCCCCGTCGCGCGCGCCGCCGCCGCGCTCGGCGTCCCGACCGCCGACGCCCTCGCCCGCGCCCGCCCCGAGGACAAGGCGGCGGCGGTGGCCGCCCTGCGCGCGTCCGGCGCCACGGTGGCCATGGTCGGCGACGGCGTCAACGACGCGCCCGCCCTCGCCGCCGCCCACGTCGGCCTGGCCATGGCGGGCGGGCTGGACGCGGCCGGCCAGGCGGCGGGCGTGGTGCTGCTGGGGGATCGCCTGGGGCAGGTGGTGGAAGCCGTCGACCTCGGCCGCGCCGCGCTCGCCAAAATTCGACAAAACCTGGCCTGGGCCCTGCTCTACAACTGCGTCGCCATCCCGCTCGCCGCGGGCGCCGCGCTGCCGGCCGTCGGGCTGGCGCTCGACCCCGCGGTGGCGGGCGGCATGATGGCGCTCTCGTCGGTCGCCGTCGTCTCCAACTCGCTGCTCCTGCGCGCCCGGTTTGCGGCCAAGGGCGGGTGGGGAGGGGCCACGGGGGTGCCGGCCCCCGTTGCGAGCCCGCGCGGGGGGTTGGCGGGCCCCGCAGAGACGGCGTGAGGAGGCGGCGCGTGAAAGAACGACACACCAGCCGCCCTCGGCAGGCTCGCCAGCCACATCGCGCGCGGGGCGGCCGCGCCGCGTCCACCAGTCGCCCCGGGCATGCGCGTCCTCTCCCTGGGCGGCGCGGGGGACGCCGCCGCGCTGCTGCTCCACATGCGTGGCGCCCGGCTGCTGCTGAATGCGGGTGCAGCGCGCGCGCTCGACCCGGCGACCGCGCGCCGGGGCGGCGTGGAGACCGCCTGGTTCGAGGTGGGGGATGCGTGGCGCCCGACTAGGGGGCGCGCGGGGGGCGCCGGCGCGCCGGCCGACACTCGTCGCCCCTCCCCTCTCTCTAGTCGCTCGATGCATCCTCCGTCGACGCCGTCCTCGCCACGTCAGCCGCCGCCCTGTTGGGCTTGCCCTGGGCCCTGGCGCCCGCGGTGGGAGGCGGCGGGGGCGCCCCGCCCCTCATCCTCGCGACCGACGCGGCGGTCGATGCCGCGGCGTGCCTCGCGGCCGAGCTGGGCGACACGGCGGTGGGCTCGTGGGAAGAGGGTGACGACGACGACGCTGGCAGCGACGTCGACGACGCCGCGCCGGTCCCTGCGGCCGCCGGCGGCGTCGCGCGCCGCGGCCCCTACCCGGCCGCCGCCCTCACCGCCCTCCTCGCCGCCGCCGTGCGCGTGCGCCACGGCCAAATCATCCTCCTGCCCGGCGGTCGCGTGACCGCGACCGCGGTGGCGTGCGGGGGCGGCCCGCCGGGCGGCGCGGCGTGGCGGCTCGACGCCGGCGGGGGCGCGGTCGTCGTCTTCGCGGCCGCGGCCGACCCCTCGAGCCCCGGCCCGGCCGCCTGCCTGGACGTGGCGGGCGTGCGGGGCGCGACCGCGCTCGTGCTGGCGCCGCCAAGGGCGCCGGGGGAGGGAGGCGCGCACGAGACGACGGCGTCCGCCGCGGCCGCCGCCGCGGCCGCCGCCGTCGCGGCGGTCGACCGCGGCGGTTGTGCGCTCATAATCGCGCCCGGCGACGGCGCCGGCTTTGAAGCGGCGGACGCGGTGCGCGCCGCGCTCGACGCGCGCGGCCACTCCCACGTCCCCCTCATCCACGCCTCCCCCGCCGCCCCGGCCGCTCTGGCGGCGGCCACGGCGTGCATGGAGTGGTGCGCGGCTGACAGAATAGAGCGGGTCTATGGCGGGCGCGCCCCCTTCTCGCACGCCGACGCCGCACCGGCCGGCCGCTTTGTCGCGGCCGCGACCCTGGACGCCGCCGCCACCACGATCGGCGGCTGGAAGACGCCGTGTGTCGTGGTCGCGTCGCCGGCCAGCCTGGCGGGCGGCGCGGGCGCGGGTCTGGCGGCAGCGTGGGCGGGCGACGCGCGGTCTGCCCTCGTCTGGGCGACGCCCGGCCCGCCCGGCGCGGCGGCGGCCGCCTTTGTGCCGTGGGCGCCTGTGGCAGCCACCATCGTCGACGCCGCGCCGCCAGCGGGCCCATGCGTCGCGCGCCTCGCCGCGTTCGTCGCCGCGGCGTCGCCCGCGACCGTCGCCCTGCCCGCGCTCTGGGAGGCCGCCCTGCTGGCGGCGGCCGCCGACGGCGGCATCGACCCCCTGGGCCGCCCGTCCGTCGCCTGGGAGCCGCACGGCGAGCCCGCGCGCGTGCAGCTGCCGCCGGCCGAGTGGCGCGCGGCGCTCGCGGCCGACGCGGCCGACGCGGCGCAGCAAGCGCCGGGCGCCGGCGGCGCACGCACCACGTGGAGCGCCCTGGCGACCGCGACGGCGCGCGACGGGGAGGTGACGCTCTCCAAACCGGCGGCGGCGGCGGCGGCGGCCGCGGTGGCAGCCGGGGTTGCGGCGAGGGGTGTCGCGGCCACGCCGTGACGACGGAAGCATTGTGCGTGTGTGACGAGACTTGCCAACATGTGCGCCCGGGGCCCCGGCCCGCCAAAAAACACCCCTCCCCTCTTTCTCTCCCTCAGTTGCTCATCGACCCGCTGCGGCTCCTCCCCCGCGCCCGGCGCGGCGGCGAGTCGCTGGCGGGCCGGGCGGGCGCCCGGGGCGGCGTGGCCGATCGCGGGCGGCGCGGCGGCGAGGGCGGGCGGCGCGGGGGGGAGGGCGCGCGGCGCGGCGGCGAGCGCGAGTCGCGGCGGCGCCGGTCGCGCGACCGGGAGCGCGTGCGGGAGCGGCGGCGGCGGTCGCGGGACCGGGACCGGGAGCGCGAGCGGCGGCGGCGGTCGCGGGACTGGGAGCGCGAGCGCGAGCGGCGGTAGCCGCCGCGGTCGTCGTCGCGGCCGCGCGGCGGCCCGCCGTACCCGCCGCCGCCGCGCCCCCAACCGCCGCCGTATCCGCCCCGGGGCGGCCCCGGCGGCCCGCCGCGCCCGCCGCCACCACCCCACCCTCGGGGCGGGCCGTCGCGCCGAATCATTTCGTCGGCCGTCTTCCGCTTCTGCTTGGAGAACGCGACCTCCACCGCCCGCCCGCCCACTTGGGTACCGTCCAGGGCGGCGACCGCGGCCTCGGCGGCGGCGGGGGAGCGAAAGGAGACGAAGCCGAAGCCGCGCGGGCGCGAGGACCCTGGCTCGCGCGGGAGGTAGACGTCGTCCACCTCGCCGTGCGCCGCAAACATGGTACGCACGTCGTCAGGGCTGTGGTGGAGGTGCATGGAGGTGGGGGTGGAGGGGAGTGGTGGGGAATGCGGGCGGCAGCCGCCGCGCCCGCCGCGCGCCGCCGCCACCGCTCCTTCTCCTGCGTCATCACCGAATGTCCAGCGGCAGGTTGCGCACGAGCAGGGAGACGCGCTCCCCGGCAAACTCGCGCCGCGGCGGGCCGCCGCCGCCGCGGTCGCCGGCGGAGCGGTGCGACGCGGCGCCGCCGTCGGAGCGGCCGGCGTCGCTCATGGTCGGGGTCGCGCGGGGTGGGAGGCGGGGATTGGGGCCGCCCAGGGCAGAGAGTGTGAGGGGACCGCGCGGCGGCGAGAGAGCCGACGCTGCTCCACACTCCTCCCCACGACCAGGCTGCACAGTCCTGAGGTTGCATGAGTGCGGACGGGCACACATGGAGGGCCGGGGCCGGGGTGGTGGATATTTGGCAGCGCCCGCCCCGGCGGGCGGTGGGGCAGACGCTATCTTCTCTCTCTGGTTCGCCCGAGGGGTGCCGGTGGACAGGACGTGGTCCCGGTCGGATAGAGTGTGGCGGGCGGGACGGCGCGCCCCGACAAACGCGCGCGCGGCAAGGCAAGGGGCCGCGCCTTGCCGCGCGCGCCGCGGGGCGCGCGGCGGGCCCGGGCGGGTGCGGCTTATGTGCGCCGCCGCCTCAGACGGCGGCGGCGGCGGCCGCGGCAGCAGCGGCGCGCGCGCCGCGGCGCGGCGCGGCCACCGCGCCCGCCGCGACGCCCGCGCCCCACTTGGGCGCGCGCGCGCCCGACCGCGACCCCGCGGCGCGCCCGCCGCGCACGCCGGCGCCGGCAGGCGTGGCGGCGACCGCGCCCCCAACCCCGCCTTGCGCCGGGAAGTTGAGCACCGTGCGCGGCCCCCGCAGTTTCACCGCCTCCACATCGTACGCGCGCGCCGCGTCCTCCGCGTTGGCGTAGTACCCGATGTGCACCGGCTTCTGGCCCTTGAAAATGGTGGCCCTCCATTTGAGGTTGTCCTTGTGCCACGACACGCCCCTGTACTTGGACGACCCTTTGCCGGGCCAGGCGGCGCCGGGCGGGCCGCCCGCGCCCGCGGCCGCGGCGGCGCGCGGGCCGACCGTGCCGGCCGACGGGCGCCGCGCGGCGCGCGGCGCGGGGGCCGCGCGCCACGAGGCCACGGTCGCGGGCGTCGTGCCGGAGGGGAGGGACGCGTCCCGGAAGAGGGCCGCGCCGAGGCCGGTGCGGCACGAGGCCGCGCCGGCAGACGGCGGCGGCGTCGCGTCAAAGACGGAAAACGCCGCCCCGCCCCCAAACCCGGGCTGCCCGCCCGGCGTGCACAGCCCCGTCAGCTTGGGAAAGGGCGCCACCGGCGGGCGGCCGTCGGGGAGCGCGGCGGCGGGCGTGAAGCGTGGCGCGCACGGCGGCGGCGCGCCGCGCGCGCGGGCGCCGGGGCCGGCGGGCGTGCACAGGGAGCCGCCCGCGGGGGACGAGGGGGACGGGCCGTCGCCGGTGAGGGCGGCGACGGTGCGCAGGAAGGCGTCGTTGGAAAAGGGGCAGGGGGACGGCGGGGCGCCGCCCGCGCTGCCGCCGACGCCGCCCGCGCCGGCGCGCAGGAGCGCGGGCGTGTCAAACAGGCCGCCGGCGTCGAACGCGGTCTCAAAGGGGGGGAGGGAGCGCAGCGAGCCGGGGCTGGAGGAATAGGGTGCGCGGCCAGGGTTAGGGTGGAGCTCGGGCGCGCCCCATGCCGGCCGCGCTCTCACCCCACGCCCTCCCGCCGCCGCGGTCGCGCGCGCACGAGCCAACGAACGAGGCGCTGGGGGGAGGCGGCCGCGGGCGCGGCCCGACGGGCCACCACCCTGAAGCCAGCGCGCGGGGCGGCGTCGCGCGGCCGCGCGCCGCGCGCCGCCCGCCCGCGCCACCCTCCCCTCCCGCTCTCACGTCTCGATGCGGGCATTGGCCCAGCCTTCCTTGAGCGCAAAGTCGTCCATTGGTGCGGGGCCTGGGGGGGGAGGGGAGGGCGGCGTCGTGCGCGCGAACACATGCGGCATGCTTGCCCGCCGCCCCGGAGGCCGCCGCCTGGTGCCACCGCCCACGCCAGGCGAGCGGCGGCGCCAAAATGGGGGCGCACCCGGAAGGAGGGAGGGACGCGGGGCCGGGCGCGGGTGTGACATGCGGCGGTGAGCGGGCGCACGCTCTCTCCACTGCCGCCGCGCGGCGCGTGCGCCCCGGCCGCCGGCCCCAATGCCGCCCACCACCCCCGCCGCCGACGCGCGCACGCTGGCCACAGCGACGCTGCCGCTGAACGCCGACTGCACCGCGTTTTGCGGCGCGCACCCCGGCCTCCTCGCCGCCGCCGGCTACCGCCTGGACGAGGGCACGCGCACGCGTGCGGGCGGCGTGTGGTTGTTCGACTGCGCGGGCGGGCGGCTGGCGCCGGCGGGGGGGGTGGCAGGGCTCGCGGGCGTGCTCGACGCGGGCTGGGCGCCGCCGGCGTGGGCCTTGCCGGCGCCGCTGCTGCTCACCGCGACGGCCGACGGCGCGGTGACGTGGTGGGACGTGCGCGAAGAGGAAAAGGATGGAGGAGGAGGAGGCGGCGCGACCTTTGGGCTCGAGCCGGTCGCGGCGACGCGCGCGCCGCCCGCCGGCGACTCCCGCCCCCTCGCCCTGCACGTCGCGCCCCACCCGACCACCCCCGGCCGCGTCGCGGCCTCGTTCTCGGACGGGTCTCTGGCCGTGGCGGACGCGGGCGGCGGGGGGGCGACCACCGCCGCGGCCTGGCCCGCGCACCCTCTCGAAGCCTGGACCGCGGCCTGGTCCCCCGACCACGCCCACGTCCTCTTTTCCGGCGCGGACGACGGCGTCGCCAAAGCGTGGGACGCGCGCGCGGGCGGCGGCGGCGGCCCCGCGTGGGCGACGCGCCGCGGCGCGCACGGCGCCGGGGTCACCGCCCTCGCGCCCGCGCCCGCCGGCGTGCTGGTCACCGGGTCGTACGACGAGCGGGTGCGCGTGTGGGACGCGCGCTGGCCGGCGGCGCCGGTGGAGGTGGCCGAGTGCCGCGCCGGCGGCGGCGCGTGGCGGCTCGCCTGGCTCGACCCGGGCGCCCCTGGCCTCCTCCTCGTCGCCGCCATGCACGCCTCGTTTGCGGTGATGGCGTGGGACGCTGGCGCGGCACAGATGAGCGTGCTCGAGACCTACGCCGCGCACGGCGGCGACCGCCTCGGCTACGGCGCCGACTGGTGGCCCGCCGGCGCGCCCGGCGGCGGCGCCGCGGTGGCGACCGCCTCGTTCTACGATGCCGCGGTGCACCTGTGGGCGCCCGCGTGCGCGGCGGGGGGCGGGGGAGGCGGCGACTGAATGCGACTGACGACAAAAGAGCTCCCTCCCTCCCCTCTCCCATCACGCCGCCGCCGCCTCGGCCGCGGCCTCCATCATGGCATCAAAATCGTCCACCGCGTACTCGGCCAGGCGGGCGGCCAGCGCGGGCGGCACGCGCGCGCGGAGGAGGGCGCCGGCGGGGACGAACGCTTCGGCTTCCACGACGCCCTCGGCGCGCGCCGCCGCCACGAGCCCGCCCGCGGCAAAGGGGACGAGCGCGGTGACGGGCGTGAGCGCGGCCGCGACGACGGCCTCGACGGCGGACAGCAGGGCGCCGAGCCCCGCGCCCGTCGCGGCCGAGACGGCGACCGTGCGCGCGCGCGCCGCGGCGACGTCCGCGACCGCGCCCGGGTCGGCCGCCGCGTCCACCTTGTTCCACACGGTGAGCACTTGCTGGCCGTGCGCGTCGCCCGCGCCGACGTCGGCGAGGACGGACGCGACGGTGGCCGACTGCGCGGCGGCCGCGGGGTGGGCGACGTCGACGACGTGCACCAACACGTCCGCCGCCGCCGCCTCCTCCAGCGTCGCCCGAAACGCGGCCACGAGCGACGTGGGCAGCTTGCGGATGAAGCCGACGGTGTCGGTGAGCAGGGCGGCCTTGCCAGAGGGGAGGGTCAGGCGGCGCGTCGTCGGGTCGAGCGTCGCGAACAGCGCGTCGTCCGCAAGCACGCCCGCGCCCGTGAGCGCGTTGAGCAACGACGATTTCCCGGCGGATGTGTAGCCGACGAGGGCGACGACGGGCAGGCCGGCGTCGGCGCGGCGCGCGCGGTGCGCCGCGCGGTCGCGGCGCACGTCGTCGATCGTCTTCTTCAAAGCGGAGATGCGCGATTTGAGCAACCGCCGATCGATCTCCTTTTGTTTCTCGCCCATGCCTTTCGTCCGGCCGCCGCCCTGGCGTTCCAAGTGCGACCAGAGGCGCGTCAGCCGCGGAAGTTGATACTCGGCCGCGGCCAGCTCCACCTGCAGCGCCCCCTCGCGCGACCGCGCGCGCTGGGAGAAGACGTCCAGGATGAGGGTGGTGCGGTCGCACAGGCGCAGGCCGGGCAGGGCGGCTTCCAGGGCGCGGATTTGGGCGGGGGAGAGCTCGTCATCGAAGACGATGACGCCCGCACCCGCCGCCGCGGCTTTCGCCCCGAGCTCGGCCAGAAACCCGGTGTTGACGTACGTGCGCGGGTTGGGGGACGGTAGTGCCTGCCAGTCACGGCCGGCGACGGCGAGGCCGGCTGTCGCGCAGAGCGCGGCGAGCTCTCCGAGCGAGTCTGACGTCGAGTATTCGCCCGCGCGCGCCGAGTGCGCGCCCGATTTGGGCGCGACCGCCACGAGAAAGGCGCGCTCCACGCCGGCCGCTTCGGCCGCGGCGGCGGCGTGCGCGGCGGCCTCGGCCTCGGCCGACGGCACGTCGCCGGCGAGCGCGGCGGCGAGGGCTTGGAGGCCGGCGGCCGCCGAGCCGTCGGCCGGCTCCGCCGCGTCGGTCACTGGTTTCACGCCGGGCGTGTCGGCCCAGGAGAGCCAGCCCTCGTCGTCGGCGGCGGCGGCGGCGCCGTCGGGCGGCGCGGCCGCGCGCGGCGGCAGCCGGCGCGGCGCGCTCCGCCTACCAGGGGCGGGCGCCAACCGCGGGCGTGCGCCGGCGGCGGCACGGGGCGCAAGCGCCCGCATCGCGGGAGTGGCCGCGCTCGCCGAACCGCCGACGCGCACACACCCCGATGCGTGCGCCCGCACGCCCGCACGCCCGCGGCTGCGCGCCCAGGCGCGCGTCCACACAAATGCGCCGGCGCAGCGCGGCCGCGCCCGCGGCCGCGGCCGCCGCCGCGGTGCTCGCCGCGGCGCCGCCGCCACTTGCGCTCGCCGCGCTCGCCGCCGCGGCCGCGGTCGTATACGCCGCGACGGCGACGACCGCCCGGGAGCCTGCCGTGGCCGAGCCGGGGTCGCGGTTCATGGCAAACGTCCTCTCGCGCGTCCCGTCGCTGCGCGCCCGCGCGGTCACCCCCCTCGCCCTCTCCAACGGCCACGTCGAGACGATCGCGGCCGCCAAGCTGCGGTCCTCCCCCGGCGTCGCGTACGTGCGCGAGCTGCTGGCGACGCCCGACGGCGGTACGCTCGCGCTCGACGCGGCGCCCGCGGCCGCCGGCGCGCCGCTCCCGCCCGACGCGCCCACCCTCATCGTGCTGCCCGGGCTCACCGGCGGCTCGCACGACGCGTACGTGCAGTGGCTGGCGGTGGAGGCGGCGCGCGCGGGGATGCGGGCGGTCGTCTTCAACTCGAGGGGGACGTCCGACGGCCCGGTCACGTCGCCCCAATTCTACTCCGCGTCCTACACAGGGGACATGCGGTGCGAGGGAGTGGGGTGGTGGGGCGGGGTGGGGTGGAGGGCGTCGTCCGGCGCCCACACCCCCGCCCCTCTCTCCTCAGTCTCGTCGTCGCCCACCTCGCCGCCCGCCACCCCGCCTCCCCCCTGCTCGCCGCCGGCTACTCCCTGGGCGCCAACATCCTGGTGCACTACCTGGCCGAGGAAGGGGAGGCGTGCCGCATTGCGGCGGCGGTGTCCATGTGCAACCCTTTCGACCTCGTCCTCTCCGACGCCAATTTCCAGACTGGCTTCAACCGCGTGTACGACTGGAACCTGGCGGCGTCCCTGAGAGGCATCTTCCAGCGGCACGCGGGGCTTTGGGAGGGGGCAGCCGCTCCGTTCGACCCCGCGCGCGCGGCGGCCGCCACGACCATCCGCGACTTTGACGACGCCATCACGCGCGTCTCGTTTGGATTCGCCTCGGTCGACGAGTACTACGCGCGCGCGTCGTCGGCGTCCGTCGTCGGCAAGGTGCGGATTCCCCTGCTCTGCCTCCAAGCCGAGGACGACCCCATCGCGCCCGCGGCCGCCATCCCGACCGCGGCCCTCGCCCTCAACCCGCACACGCTGCTCGCCACGACGGAGCGGGGCGGGCACCTGGGGTGGTGCGCGGGGCCGGCGGGCGCGGCGGGCGCGCCCTGGTGCGACGCGCCGGCGGTCGAGTTTTTGTACAGCGCGCTGCTGGAGCTGTACCGGGATGGGAGGCTACCGGCGAGGAAGGAGGGAGGGGCGCAGGCGAGCGAGCGGGTCGAGGCGGCGCGCGTCGCGTGAGGAAATGGTGGCGTGCGCGCCTTCGCTGGCGCCGCTCTGTGCAGCATTAATTCTTTGGGGTTGAGTGTTGGATCGCGCAGCCGTTCCTGCGGCCGCCCGCGGCCGCCAGGGGTGGCTAGCGCGGTCTGCAACGAGACGCGCGCGAGCTGCTGCGCGGTCACTCCCTCCCCACCACCTCCACCATCATGACCGCCCTAGACACAGACACCGTGGCAGCGCTGGCGCTGGACGACGGCGCGCCCGCCGCCGAGCGCGATGCGGACGCCGACGGCGGCGACGGCGGCGACGCGGTGAGATTGGGCGCCGGGCGGCCGCGGCAGAGCACGGTGTTGGATGCGTGCGCTTCGCACGCGCGGCAAGGAGCGCAATCGGGGGCGCCAGCGCGTCGCGCCGCGCCCCGGCTGCCAACCACCCCACCACCACCTCTCCAGTCCGCGACCCCCCTCACCAAGGCCGCCAAGAAGCGGGCCGCCAAGAAGCGGGCGGCCGCCCGCGCGGTGGCCGAGCCGACGGCTGCGACGCCGGGCGGGCAGTCCGACCCGCCGACCGTGCCGATCACCACCCTCTTCCCTTCTTCCGCCTACCCCGAGGGCGAGTGGCAGTCGTACGCGGACGACGTGCGGTGGCGGGAGACGGACGCCGAGTGCCGGGAGCGGGACCGGCTCGACGCGGGCGACATCGAGGACGCGCGGCGCGCGGCCGAGGCGCACCGCCAGGTGCGAGCCTACGCGCGCCGCATCGCGCGCCCCGGCATCAAGATGATTGATTTATGTGAGAAACTTGAGGCCGCGAGCCGGGCGCTGGTCGGCGAGGCGGGGCTCGACGCGGGGATTGCTTTCCCCACCGGCTGCTCCCTCAACCACGTCGCCGCCCACTGGACGCCCAACGCGGGCGACGAGACCGTGCTGCAAAAGGACGACGTCATGAAGCTGGACTTTGGGACGCACGTCGGGGGGCGGATCATCGATTCCGCCTTCACGGTCGCGTTCAACCCGCGCTACGACCCCCTCCTCGCCGCCGTGCGCGACGCCACCAACGCCGGCATCGCGGCCGCCGGCGTGGACGCTCGTCTGTGCGACATCGGGGCCGCGGTGCAGGAAGTGATGGAGGCGGGCGAGGTGGAGCTCGGCGGGAAAACGTTCCCCGTCAAATCGATCCGCAACCTCAACGGCCACTCCATCGGCCGCTACCGCATCCACGGCGGCAAGTCCGTCCCCATCGTGCGCGGCGGGGAGGCGACGCGCATGGAGGAGGGCGAGTATTACGCGATTGAAACGTTTGGGTCGACGGGGCGCGCGCTCGTGCACGAAGATTTGGAGTGCTCGCACTACATGCGCGCTCCGGACGCGCCCCGCGTCCCGCTGCGGCTGGCGCGCGCGCGGCAGCTGCTGACGGCGATCGACAAGAATTTCGGGACGCTCGCCTTTTGCCGGCGCTACCTCGACCGCGCCGGGGAGACGAAGTACGGCGCCGCCCTGAAATCGCTGTGCGACGCGGGCATCGTCGACGCCTACCCGCCCCTCGTCGATGTCAAGGGGGCGTACACGGCGCAGTACGAGCACACGCTCTACCTGCACCCGACGCGCAAAGAGGTGTTGAGCCGGGGCGAGGATTATTGAGAAGTTGAGAGACGAGGGGTGGAGACTCGCTGGCGGGCTGCGGGCGTGCAACCGCGTGCGCGCTCTGCTCTCCCCCCGGGCGCCGAGCGACAGGGTGCGTGCGTTGCAGGGGGGCGGGACAATGGGGAGGTTTTGTTTTTTTAAGGAAACGCGTTGTTGGCCGCCCGCCACCCCTCTCCCCCCCTCAGTCCTTGGCGTCAGTGATCCCGTCCGCCCCGATGGCAAACGTGGCGTCCCGCTCCGGCAGCGAGGGCGACGCCACGATTTTGGCCATGCGCGTGTCGCCGCGCCCCTTCTTCAACCACAGGCGCGTCGTCGACGCGTGCGCCATGATGTTGCCCCCGATCGGCTTGACGGACGGCCCCGCAAACATGGCGCCGCCGTCCAGGTTGGCGGCGACGACCTGGTTGGTCACCACGACCGCGCACCCGAATTCATCCGCCAGGCGCTGCAGCGAGCGCAGGAACCGCCCCAGGTGGATTTGGCGCGCCGACAGTTCGCCGCGCCCGTTGAACTCGGTGCGGTAGAGGGCGGTGACCGAGTCGACGATGATGAGCGCAAACCGCGCCTCCGCCATCATCGACGCCGCGGCGAGCAGGAGCTGCCCCTGGTGGTCCGTGTTGTGCGCGCGCGCGTAGGCGACGTTGTCCAGGACGTCGCCGGGGTTGAGGCCAAAGCGTTCCGCGATGGCGACGAGGCGCTGCGGCCGAAACGTGCCCTCGGTGTCGATGTAGAGCGCCTTGCCCTCGCCGCCCCCCATGTCGGTGGGCAGTTGGCACGTGACGCACAGGGTGTGGCACAGTTGGGTCTTGCCGCACCGAAACTCGCCATAAATCTCGGTGATCGACCCCGTCTCGAGGCCGCCCTCGAGAATCGTGTCGAGCTCCTTCGACCCCGTCGTCACCGTGATCAGGTCGCCGCGCGCCTCGGCAACCACGGACGCGGTCGTGAAGCCCATGGGGCACAGTTTCCAGGCCTCGGTCTGCATTTTGACCACTTTGGCTTCAGACACGCCCTTGATGAGGCAGAGCTCCTTTTTGGTCGAGTGCGCCAGGCATTCCACCGTGTTGACGCCTCCCTCTTTGAGCTTCTTGATGTCGGCGGCCGCGATGCCGAGCTCCTGAAATGGGGAGGAGGGGAAAAATGTGAGAGGGGGTCGAGAGGGGGCGTCGGGGCGGCGCGCAGGGCGTCTCCCGCACGCCCGCGACGCGCAAACGTGCGCCCGGCGACCGGCCAGGGGGGCGGCCGGCGCGGCGGCGGGCCCGCGCCCGTCGTCGCGCGCCACGCGCTTCGCGCGCTGAGCGAACGCGGCGCGCCCGCCCGCGCCCCGCGCCTCGCCTCGGACGCCGCGCCTTCCCCCGCGCGCGGCGGCGCGAGAGATCCGCCACCACGCGGCGGCGTTGCAGGGCGCACGGGCGCCGGCGCGGCCGCGCGCGGGGGGTGCGGAATGGGGCGCGCCCGCGCGAGCCTCGCCCGCCTCGCTCTTGTCCTCTCACCTGCAGCAGCTCGATGGGGCGCGGCCCCACGTTCTCCTCCATGTCCACGCACTCGCCCGCGGCGGCGGCGGGCGCCGCGTTTTCTTGCAGGGCGGCCATGGCGGCGGAGGGGGGTCGGGGGCGGGCGGTGGCGGTGTTGGCGGTCAGAGAGAGCGCTGAGGCGCCGGACGAGGGGGGCCGGACGAGGGAGACGCGGGGGGTGTAAGAGTGGCAGGGCCGCGCGCGGCGCGTCGATTTGGGCGCCCACTCTCTCCCGGCGCCCGGCGGCGCCAGGCGCGCCCGCCCGCCCCCCGCCGCGATGCCGGGAGCAGCGTCGCGCCCGAGAGAGGGCGCCAGCCCCCCCAAAACCTCCCCCCCCAAGGTGCCCTCGTCGCTCGCCGACGCGGTCTCCGGCGGCTCCGCCGCCGCAGCGACCGCTTTTTGGTCCCAGTCCTTGCTCGTTGCCACCGCGGTCGCGTTTGGGGCGGCGCCAGCGCTGGCGGTGCCCGCGTTCGTCGCCTTTTGCGGCGTCGCGCTCCCCCTCAGAGCGCTCCACTTTGCCCGCCGCCGCTGGACCTTTTTCCTGCTCGACTTTTGCTATGCGGCCAACGGCCTGGCCCTGACCTCCATCCTGGCCGGCCCCGGCGCCCGCCGCCTGGACGCCGTCGCCGCCGCCGTCGCCGACGGCCCTCTCGCCGGCGCGCTGCTCGCCTGGCAGTGCGCGTACGGTCCGTCCGCCGAACACGCCGTCTCTGTGGGCGTGCACGCGCTGCCGGGGCTGGCGCTGTGGGCGCGGCGCTGGTTTGGGGAGCGGGGGGTGAGAGCGGAGAGCGCGCCGCTTGCGCACACGCTCGCCTGGCCGCTCGCCTTTTATTGCGCGTGGCAGGCCGTTTATTTTGTCGTCGTGCATCTCCTCTGCGGGCGCTGGATCGTCGCCAACCGGTACGGCACCTCCTACCGCGCGCTCGCGCGGCGCGCGGCGCGCGCGCGCTCGGTCTGGGACCGCCTCGTGCGCACCGGCCCCCCTGCCCGCCGCGTCGCGGTCTATGGCGGCCTGCAACTCGCGTTCACAGCGGCGTGGCTCGTCGCCGCGGCGGTCCTTCCCCTCCGCACGTCGCTGCGCGCGTCGGCCGCGTGGCAAGCCGCCAAGGTCGCGATTCCCCTCCACTACGGCACCCGCCACGTGCACGTGCGCGCGCCCCGGGCGCGGCTGGCGGCCCTGGTCGCGGCGGGCGCACTCGCCCCGGGGGCGGGGTGAGGACGAGGCGGGGGCTGGGGGGCGCGGCTTTTGATTTCTTGCGCACTCATTCGTGTGTATGGTATTTGTGCGACCTCACCCGGCGTGCGCGCGGCCGGCGGCACACGTCGCGGGGTTGTGACAGCAGCCCAACAGTGAGCGCGACACGCGACCGCGACTTGAAGACCGCGAATGAAGGCACCTCGCCACACCTCCCTCATCAACGCCACCATGCCCGCCCTGGTTCGGGGACCGGTCGCGCACACGTGTCGTCGGTGAGCGCTGCAGGAGGCGGGAGACGCGCACCCGGCGCGCGGGCGCGCGCCCCGCTTCCCATCGGCCCACGCCGACCCCCACCACCCACCCCAGGCCGGCGCAACGGGCTCCAGCGTCATCCACGCCCGCCCGGCGGCGCACGCCCGCCCGCGCGCCGGCGCGCGGGCTGGTCGCGCCGCGCGCGGCGCGGCACGACGACGACGGTGCGATTCGAGGGCGGGGAGGGGGCGCGAGACCCCCGCCGCGCTCCCAGCGCGTCGGTGGTTGTCCCATCGACCCTTTGAAGCGGGACGGAGGCGCCCGCGCCCCTTCTTGGGGGACGCCCTACGCGCGGCGCTTTCGGCGGGGAGAACCCCTCAAAACGACGCGCCCCCCCTCCCTCCAGCCGCCGCCCTCCCGTCCGACGTGCTCGAAGAAGAGGACGGCGCGGTCAATGTGCGGGACGACCTCGAGTCCCTCCTGGCAGCCCTCCCCGTTGACGTGCGCGACCTCCTCGCGCGGCACCCGCGCCGGGCGACCCTCCTCGAAGTCGTCCTCGACCTCGGCCGCCGCCCCGAGGCCCGTTTCCTGGGTGAAGGCGGGAAAGAGTATCTGCGGGAGGCAGAGGTGACGCAAGCCGACCTCGCCGCGGCCGAAGCCGCCGTCGGCGCGTTCGGCGGCGACAACCGCGCGGGCGTCCCCGGCACCCTGCACCGCATCTCCGCCATCCGCAACCGGCGCGGAGCCGTCATCGGCCTCACGTGCCGCGTCGGGCGCGCGGTGTCGGGCCACGTGTCGCTGATTGCTGATATCTTACCTGTCCCCAATTCCGTCCTCTTCCTGGGCCGCCCCGGCGTCGGCAAAACGACCGTGATTCGGGAGATGGCCAGGCTCCTCGCCGACGACCTGGGCAAGCGGGTCGTCATCGTCGACACTTCAAACGAGGTCGGCGGCGACGGCGACGTGCCGCACCCCGCCATCGGCGGCGCGCGCCGCATGCAGGTGCCCGACCCGTCGCAGCAGCACCGGGTCATGGTCGAGGCGGTGGAGAACCACATGCCGGAAGTCGTGATTGTGGACGAGATCGGGACCGAGGCCGAAGCACTCGCGTGCCGGTCGATCGCGGAGCGCGGCGTGCAACTCGTCGGCACCGCCCACGGGCAGGTGCTCGAGAATCTGATGAAGAACCCGACGCTGTCGGACCTCGTCGGGGGGATCGCGTCGGTCACGCTCGGCGACGACGAAGCGCGCGCGCGCGGCACCCAAAAGTCGGTCCTCGAGCGCGTCGCGCCGCCCACTTTTCCCCTCGTCATCGAGATGCGGGAGCGCGCGCTCTGGGTCGCGCACTGGACGGAGGACAGCGTCGACGCCCTGCTCCACGGGAAGACGCCGATCGTGCAGGTGCGGTCGCGCGCGGCGGGGTCCAAAGATGTCAACGTGGACGAAGTGCGGTACGATGCCGTTGAAGGCATGATCGAGGCGGCCGCCGCGGCGGCCGCGGCCGGCGGGTCGCCCGTGGGGCTCGCGAGCGCGGCCGCCACCGCCGCCGGCGCCTTCGACCCGACCTCCTCCGGCGACTCCTGGGCCGCTCGTCTCGCCGGCGCGACCGACGTCGACGCCCTGGCGGGGCTGGCCGAGTACCAGCCGGGGCCGCCGCGCGCCGGGGGGGCGCGCGCGCTGGCCAACGGCGCGGGCGCCTCCCGCCGCGGCAAGCGCCGCAACGGCAAGTGAGGATGGGGGTGTGGGGGTGGGCACGGGGACAGCCAAACGCACGCGTACGGGAGAGGCGGTGGGGAGGCACGCACAAAACGCTGCGCGCGGGGGCGCCGCGCCCCCGCCCGCCCGCTCTGTAAAACCAGCCAGGCGGCACTTGAGACACACACACCAAGGCGACTGCGCAAGCGTGCCGGCACGGGTTGCACGGCGGCGGCGGGCGCGGCGGCGCCCCGCCCGGGCCCCCTCTCGCCCCCCTCCACCCTCTTCACTTGAGCTTCTTCTTGGGGCGCAGCTGGTTGGTGTGCCCGCACTTTTTCTTGCGGCAGTTGGTCGCGCGCGGGTGCAGGCGCGCGTAGCACCTGGAGAGAAAGGGGTGGAGGGAAGGGGGTCGGAACCCGGCAACCGTCTCGCCCACACGAACTGTCCCAACACTAAATGGCCGGCGCCGGCGTGGGATTAAGGCCGCCGGGCCAGCAAAGCGAGCGTGGAGGGCGGTGTGGGGCGGCCATTCATCCGGTGGGCCACGGAGGAGGCCCGCGGCCAAACTTTATCGCGCCCGAGGGGATAGGAAGGCGCCACGCACGCCACCACACTCCCACTACTCACTTGCGGCAGATCATCTTGTCCTGGTTGTACTTGCGGGCGAGGATCTGCAGCGACGGCTCGATGATGCCCCCGCGCAGGCGGAGCACCAGGTGCAGCGTCGACTCCTTTTGGATGTTGTAGTCGGCCAGGGTGCGGCCGTCCTCCAGCTGCTTGCCGGCGAAGATTAGGCGCTGCTGGTCGGGCGGGATGCCTGCAGGAGACAAGGGAAGAGGGGGTCGGCGATGGGCGGGGCGGGTGGCGGCCGCCACGCGCCCTTCCCGCCACCGCCACCCCCTCGCGCGCGCACCTTCTTTGTCCTGGACCTTGTTCTTGACGTTCTCGATCGTGTCCGACTGGGGAGGAAGGAGGGGAGGGGGCGCGCGTCGGGCCGCGCGCGCGGTGGGCGCCGCGAGGCCGCCATCGGGCGCGGCCGCCGCCCCAGGCGGCGGCCGACGTCGTCCCGAACCGGTGCGCGCGGATGAGGGCGGCGCGCGCCCGCCGCGCGCGCCGTGCGGCGGCCGAGCTGCGCCCGGCGGCCGCGCGCGGATCGCGCGCCCCGCGCCCGCCTGCGCCCCACCACCGTCCCGGGGGCTCACCGACTCGACCTCTAGCGTGATCGTCTTGCCGGTCAGGGTCTTGACGAAGATCTGGGGAGGATTGCGGGGGGGGGCGTGAGCCGCACATCGCGGGCCGGCGCCGCCGCGGACCGCGCCCGCGTCGCGGGGCGCGCACCTGCATGGCGGGCGCTGTGGGGCCGGCGCGGGGTGGGTGACGGCGCGGTGGTCGCGCGGAGTGAGGGAGAGAGGTGGGTCGACGCCCGCCCCACTGCCGCCACTCCCGCCACCGCCCGCTCGCCCGGGCACACACTTGCATTCACAAGCGCGGCGGGCGGGCGGCCGCCCGCCCCCTTGGCCCGCGCGCGGCGGCGCCAAAGCGCGCGCCAGCCCCCCGCATAGAAGAGGCTCCACCGTCCTTACGCGGGCCCCCTCCGGCCCGACACCCTCCTCCTCACGCCGCCACGCCGCGCGCAGTGAGCGCGGCGAGCTCGGCCTGCGTCACCAGCACGTCGCCGCCGGGGTCGCCGCCGTCCTCCTCCGCGTCGGGCCGCACCCACTGTTTGTCGCCCGACCCCGCATGCACATAGTACGGCCGCCCCGACTTGGCGTCCCGGTGCTCGGCCCACCCGGCGGCCAAGGGAGTCCACACGCACGAGCGCAGGCCGTCGGCGAGCATCCCCCGGTCGAGGTCGCGCCCGATGAAGACGATCTGCGACACGGGCGCGTCCTCGGACCATTCGACGGCCGACGGGCCAAAGCACACGGTGTCGTGCACGCCCTGGAAGACGAATTTCACTTTTTCCTGGCCCTTGACGCACAGCACGCCCTTGCACCGCATGATGTCGCGCCCCTTCTCCAGAAGCAGGTCCTGTAAGCGAGAGAGGAGGGGAGGGAGGGGGTGTGGGTGGGCGGGCGCGGCGGGAAATGGTGGCGGCGCGGCCCGCGGCCGAACCTCTCTCTTTCTCTCTCTCCCTCTCTCTTCCCTCCCTATCCCTCCTCCTACCTTCATGAACATGTTGAACCGGAACTGGTCCAGGGGGCCCGTCGCCGAGATGCCGACCGAGGAGACGCCGGCAAGGTCGTGGAGGCGGCGCCGCGCGCGCGGCGCGTCGGCGCCGGCGGCGGCCTCGCCGGCCTCGGTCTTGGCCGGCGGCTCGTCGCTGCCGCCCGCCGCGCGCACGCGCTTGCCGCGCGTGGACGGCTCGCCGCCCGACCCGGGCTGGCCGTCGCGCGCCGCGTCGGCGGGGTCGGCCGGCGGCGGCGTCGCGGCCGCGTCGTCCCCCTCCTCGTCCACGCCGCCGCCGCTCATGAACCCCGGGTCGACCTGCAGCGCGCGCTCGATGGAGAACGAGTTGACGTCCATGATCGCCTCCCACGTCGGCTTGGGCCGCACGGCGGCGGCGGGGGCGCCGTTGCCCTCGCCGCCTTCCACGCCCGCGTTGAGCTGGCACTCGATGATCTTGGCCGTCATGTTGACCGACCGCACGATGTCCCGCGCGGCTTCGAGCTCTTCGTCCGTGACCAAATCCACCTTGTTGAGCAGGATCGTGTCGGCGAAGGCGATTTGGTTGACCGCCTCATCGAGCGCGTCGGGCGACCGTTCGTCCGCGAGCCTCGAGATGTGCTGCGCGTCCACGAGGCACATGACCGAGTCGAGGCGGTAGCGGGACGAGATGTAGGGGTTGGCGAAAAAGGTGAAGACCTGGAGAGCGGGCGAGAGGACGGGACGCGTGAGGCGAACCACCGACCGCGCCGCGTGGCCCCCAACCTAGCCTCCAACCCGCCCCCCCCTCCCTCCCCCACGCACCACGGGCCCGGGGTCCGCGACGCCCGTCGTCTCGAGGAGCACGTTGTCAAACTGGAAGCCGTGCGCGGTCTCGCGGCGCTCGAGCTCCTTCAACGCGTCGACCAAATCGCTGCGCAGCGAGCAGCACACGCAGCCGCGCTCCAGGGACACGATGTCCTCCTTGGCGATGAGGTTGGCGGAGACTGGGGGGGGTGAGGGAGGGGTGGGCGCCGAAAAAGGGGGCCCGTCGCCCCCGAGCCGCGGGTGGCGGCCGCGCCGCGCGCCGCGGGCGCGCGCGCCCGCGGCCTCCCGCCCTCGGACCCCGCCCCTCGGCCCCGCGCGAGTAGCCGCCGCCGGCGCGGCGGGCGCGGCGGCGGCGAGCGGCGCGGCGAGGGACGCGGCCAGACCCTCCGACGCCGGCGCGGCGAGCCGGCGCGGAAGGGGCGGGTGGCGCCATTGGCGCCCGCGCGCGCCGCAAGGGCGCCCGCGGTCACGCCCCGGCAGCCGCGGGCGCTGGATGCCGGCGCTCCGAGCGCCGCCGCGGCCCACGCCGCACCCCCGCGGGAGACAACCGCGCGTCGCCACCCCCTCCCCTCTCCCTCACCCAGGTGCGAGTCGATGCCGATTTCGCCCAGCTCGTTCTCGATGACCGCGACGCGGCGACGCGCCTTTTGGGACAGAATCGTGTTGATGAGCGACGACTTGCCCGACCCCAGGAAGCCGGTGACGAGGGACACGCCCCGCTTGGCCGCTTCGGGGAGGGGCATGGCTGGTGAGGGTAAGGGCGGGGGCGGGCGCGCGGCCTCGGCCCCGGGAGAGTGGGTGGCGGCAGTGTCCCCACATTCGGCCCAGCGCCGCCCCCTCTCTCCTCCCTCCTCCTCCCAATGTCGGGCCGCGGTCGCGGTCGTGGCCGTTCCCCGGCCGCCGGCGGCCGCGGCGGCCCCCGCTCGGGCGGGCGCGGGCGCGGCGGGCGCGGCGCGGCGGCGCCGCCGGCCGCGAAGAAAAGGTTAGAGGGGAGTGGGGGCGGCGGCGGCGACCTGGCACGTGTGCGGCTCGCACTAGGGAGGCCGCGCGCCGGGCGGGCGCCGGCGCGCGCTCGACCGACCCCAAACCTTTTCGCAGGCCGCCGCCCCTCGACGCGGGCCTGCCCGCCGGTGTCGCGCCCGCTGACGCGCGCCGCCCGCCCAAGAAGCAGAAAAACGAAGACCTGATCAAGGTGGGGGGGTGGGAGGGGGTGGGAAGGGCGGCACGGCTTGACGGCGGCCTCGCGCGCGCGTTGCCAACGCTCCCCGTTCCTCTCCCTCTCCAGGCCGTCGTCGGCAAGTGGGAGACCATGCGTCGGCACGACACGCCGCCCGAGAAGAAAGAGGCGCTGGCGCGGGAGGTGCTGGAGCTGGTGCGTGTGCAGGGAGGAGGGGGTGGGAGGGCGTGGCGGGCGCGCTCGCGCGACGGCCCACCACCGCCGCCACCCGCCGCCTCTCCCATTAGGTCAAGGGCTCTGTCGCCAAGTACGCCATGTCGCACACGACGTCCCGCGTGCTGCAGGCGGCAGTCAAGGCGGCGGGCGCCGACGCCCGCGCAGCCGTGCTCGCTGAGGTCGCGCCCGACGCGCTGCCGCTCGCCAAGTCGTCGTACGGCCACTTTCTGTTGACCAAGCTCATCTCGCTCGCGCCCAAGGAGGAGGTGCCGGGTGAGTCAAAGGAGGGGGGGGGGGGGGGCTCTTTGGGTGCGCCGCGTCCCTCTCTCTCTGCCGGCGTCCCTGATGGCACACACCAAAGTACTGCGTTATCTTTCCAACGGCGGCACCGCTCCGCGGCGCCGCCGCCTGCGGAAGCCTACAAAGGTCCTGAGACGCCGCCGCCCTTCCTCGCCCGCCGCCCGCCGCGCCCCGGCAGTGAAGTGAAACCCCCCAGCCCACGCTCAGTGGCTGGGAGCGCCCCTTTTGGGGGGCGCCGGGTCATGGCTCTGCCCACAGCGAGCCACGGCGGCGGGAGCGAGGCCCGGCGCGCGCCCGTGCGCCGGGCCGCCGACCGCGCCGCCCGACAGACGCACGCGCGGCGGCGGCAAGAAAATGCTCACGCACACCGTGCGCCCCTTTCCCAGCCTTGGCCAAGCGGTTCAAGGGCCACCTGGCCCCGCTCCTCCGCCACCCGACCGGCGCCGCGGTCGTCGACGAGCTCTACGCGCGCGCCACCCCCCGCGCCCGCGACGGCATGGCGGCAGAGTTTTACAGCCGCGAGTACGCGCTCCTGGGCGGGCCCCCGCCCGCGTCGCTCGCCGCCGCGCTCGCGGCGGCCGACGCGCCTGCGCGGCGCGCGACCCTGGCGCGGCTCGCGGCGTCGCTCACGCCCATCGTGGACAAGGGCATGCTCGACCCGGTGCTCGTGCACCGGCTGCTGGCCGACTACTATGCAGTGGCGCCCAGGGCGGCGACTGCCGACCTCACAACAGCGCTCTCCTCCCCCGCCCTCCTCCGCGCCGTGCACACGCCGCACGGCGCCCGCCTGGCGGTCGCTGTCCTGGCTCGTGGCTCCGCCAAGGATCGCAAGCTGCTCGTGCGCGCGCTCAAGGGGCACGTCCCGACGGTCGCGCGCGACGAGTGGGCGTGCGCCGCGCTGGCGGCCTGCCTGGCCGTCGTGGACGACACGGCGTTGCTGGCGAAAGTGGTGGTGCCGGAGCTGGCGGCGGCGGCGGGCGACCTGGCGGCCGACGCGCACGGCAAAGGGGTGTTGCTGTCCCTGATCTCCCCCGCCGCCCCGGGCGCGCTCGCGCCGCACGTCGCGGCTCTGGTCAAGGACGCGGTCGACTACGCGTACGGTGAGGGAGACGGGGGGCCGACCTCGAAGAAAGAGCCGTCCGCGCGGCGGCGCGAGCTCGCCGCCGCGCTCGGCGGCCCCCTGCTGGCCGCCCTGGCCGACGCCGCGCCCGCGCTGGCCGCGTCGCCGTCCGTCGACCTGCTGCTCGAAGCTGCTCGGGGCGGCGGGGACGGTAAGTGTGCAGTGGGGGGGTTACAGGGAAATTGTTGGATAAACAGCAAACAGCAACTTGCTGCATTTTCCTTGAGCCAAGAGCATAATTGCGTCTCCTGGCGCCCGACACGCCGCCCACCCCTCTTCCCCACCCTCCCTTCTCAGGCGCCTTCGGCGAGGCGCACCCGGACGGGGTGGCGGCCCTGGTCGCCGCCCTGGCGGCGGAAGCGGCCAAGCCGGCGCCAGCGGCCACCGCGGGCAAAGCCGCCGCCGGTGACCCGCCCTCCTTCCACCTCTTCACCGCGTTCTACTCGTCCCGCGCCCTGCGCCGCCTGGCCCTCGCCGGCCTGGACGCCGGCCCCGGCCGCGCCGGCGCGCGCGGCGTCGTCGCCGCGTTGTGGGCCGCGGGCGGCAAAGGCCGCGCCGCGGGCTGGGTGGGCACCCACGCGGACAAGGTGCTGGCCGCGTTCTGGAAGGGGGGCGATGAGGGCGTGCGGGGTGACGTGGAGGCGGAACTCGCGGCGGCCGGCGTGCACGACGCGGCCGAGTGGGCTGCGCCGTTGCTGCGCGCGGGCGCGGGCGAGTGAGGAGGGGCGGGGAGGGGTGTGTGGGGCGTGTTGCAGTCGCCGCGGGCACGAAAGAGGCGAGGGGAGCGGGCTGCGACGGCGCGGGGAGGGCGCCCGACGCACTCTCCGCGCTCGGCGCGACGCCCCGCGGCCGCGGCGCCCAGGTGCGCCCGCCCGCCGGCCACGCGTGCGTGCGTGCTTCACGGGCCGCATGGCGGGCCCGGCGCGCCGCCGCAGCCGCCGCCGCGCCCCGCCCGCGCAGGCCGGCGCGGCGCGCCCGCCCGCCTCCCGCCCACAGGCCCCTTCCTTCCTTTCCCAGACTCCCCGTCGACGCTCGGCCGCGCCACCTCAGCGCGCGCCCGGATGGACGAGGGCGAGGTGCGAAAACAGCCGCGGGGCCGGCGCGCGCTGCGGCGGCCACGCGGCGCCCATCCCTTGTCGCGGGCGCGCGCCGACGCCCCTCCCTCCTTTCCCCAGGCGATGGACACCACGACCGGGGTCAAGGCGGAGGCGCCGCCCCCCGCCCCTCGTTTGGGCCGCCCCCCCCTCGGCGCGCTCACGCCCAACGGCGCGCCCGACCTCGCCACCGCCCCACCCCCCGGCCGAGGCTGCACGCCGCCCGCGACCGCGCCCGCGAGCGCGGCGGGCACGCCCGCGCGCGGCGGCGACGAGGACGACGACCGCGACGACGACGGCAAGCCCGCGCGCGCCAAGAAGCCGCACCTGCAGGGCCGCTTCTCCGGCCGCCTGGAGACCAAGGACGACGAGCGCAAGCTGGTGGCGGAGTGCAAGGCCATCGCGCCGCTGCTGGGCGGCGCCGGCAAGCGCGGCGACGCGACGCGGTCGACGCTCGCCAAGATTGTGCGCGGCATCGCGTCGGGGGATGTCAGGATGCACCTGGAGACCCGGGAGGCCGAACGCGCCTCCCTGGGCGCGTTGGCCGAGACGGCACGTGCGGGCGGCGTCGCGGCGGTCGTCGACGCGCTGCGCGCGGAGAACGCGGCGTTGCGCCGCGACCTGGCGGCGCTGGGAGCGGGTGCCGCGTCTGTCGCGGCGGCCGCGGCGGCGGCGGGGCCGGCGTCGGGGGTGGTCCACCACCACCACCACGCGGCGCCCGTCGTGCCGCCGCCGCCGCCGCCGGCGGCGTATGGGGGCGCCGGCGCCCCTGGATCCGCCCCGCCGACCCCCGCCCACTCGGCAACCCCCACTGCGGCCGTCGCCGCCGCCATGCTGCTGCCGGGCGGCGCTGCTGGCGCCTCGGCGGTGTATATGCCCGCGCCCGCGGCAGCCCCTCCCCCGGCCCCCGCCGCCCCCACCGGCTCGGCTGGCGCCCGCCCCGGCACTGCTGGCTCGGCCGCGGCCGCGTGCGAGGCGCAGGCGCTTGCCCAGGACGCGGTGCACCTCAAGGCGCAAGCCCAAAACTTTAAAGCACACGCCGACCACCTGTCGGCCGCGTCCGCCGCCGCCCCGTCCCAGCCCGGCGCGGCGGCGGCGTGCGTGCAGGCGCAATCGTTTCAAGCCAAGGCGCAGTCGCTGGAAAAAGCGGCGGAGGCGCAAAACCTGCACGCGCAGGCGGTGGTCCATGCCCAAGCCCAAGCGGAAGCGTCCGCCCAGGCGCACCACCTCGCCGCCAAAGCCAACGAGCACGCGCACGCGGCCGCGGTGACGGCGGCGCACGCGGAAGCGCTCAAGACCGCGCCGGCGGCGGGCGCCGACGGCGGGGGCGACCCGGTGCGCGCCGCGGTGGCGGCCCAACAACTCGCGGTCGACGCCCAAGCGCACGTGGCTGTTCAATCCCAGCTGTCGGCGCAGGCGGCGGCGGCCGCGGTCAAGGCGCAGGCGCACGCGCACGCGCACGCGACCGCGTCTGCGCAGGCGCACGCGGCGGCGGCCGAGTCGCACCAGCTGCACGCGGCCGCGACCGCGCTGCAGGCGGAGGCGGCGGGAGGGGACGCGGCGCAGGCGGGCGCGGCGCCGGCCGCGCCCGCGCCTCCGGCGCAGCCCCCTCCCGCGCCGCAGCCGCTGCCGCTGGCCGCCACGCTGGCGCCGCCCGCGCTCGCCGTGTCACTGGCGCCCGGCACGCTGCCGCCGACCGCGGGCGTCGCCCCGCCGCCGGCCCTGCCGGCGGTCGCCGCCGCGGGCCTCGCGCCGCAAGTCATCGCCGCGCAGGCCGTCCTCGCGCCGGGCGCCGACGGCCAGCCGTCGGTCATCCTGGTGCCGTTGCTGCCCGCGGGCGCGCCGGGGCTGCCCCCGGTCGCGACCGCGGCGCCGGTGGTGCTCGCGCCGGCGCCCGCCGCCGCCGCGGCCGCCGCCGCGCCCGGTTCCGCCCACTCGCACTCGCTCACGTCCGGCGACGCTGGCGGCTGCACCCCGCTGGAAGCCGCCCTCGCCGCGCCCGGCCCGGGACCCGAGTCGGCGGCCGCCGTCGCGGCCGCGTCGGCCGGCCACGGCGCGCACGACGACCTGCACGGCGACCCGCTCGCCGGCCTGGACCTCACTGAAGGCGGCCAGTTGACGGACGCGATGGGGCCGGTCGTCAGCCTGCCGGGGTCGGCGGCCGAGTGAAGAAGAGAACAAGGGCGCAGCGGCGACCGCGCCGCGCCCTCCTGGCTGCACCCACATCGCCCCCACCTCGCCCACCCACCACCCAATCGTACCCCTCCCCCACCCCCCACCATCCACTCCCGCGGCCGGTCCCCGGCCCGAGTCTCGGCGTCTGCGTTTTCTTTGGCCCTGGCCGCGCCCCGCCCCCCGCGCCCGGGGCGCGGGGCGCGGCCCGCCCCCCCTAACCCTCTGCCGCAGCGCCGTGGCGGAGGCGCGGGCGTGGGGCGCGGTGTGTCGCGCGCGGCGGCCCTCGCCGCGCGCGCGCCGCGCTCTGCCCGCGCCGCCCTCCGCGCCGCGCGCTCGGCGCCTGGTTTGCGGCCCGCCGCCTTGCAGGCCGCCCTTTCTTGCAACCATGCACGGGGTCAGAGAGAGAGAGATGGGCGATGTGGGGGTGGGAAAGGCTGTCTCTCTTCTCTCCTTGCCTCTCCCTCGCCTCTCGCGCCCTCCTTGGCTCTCTATTTTCACACCCCGAGTTCAAACACTTTGGCCGTTGCGTCGTCCCCCCCCGTCAACACGGCTTTGCCGTCTGGCGAGAGCGCCAGCGCTTGGACGCCGCCGCGGTGCCCGGTCAGTGTGCGCGCGCACTCGCCCGACCGCGCGTCCCACACGCGCACGCCGCCGTCCAGGCACGCGGTGACGATGAGGGGGGCGGCGGGCAGGGCGGCGAGGGCGGTGACGCCGGCGGGGTGGGTGCAGGCCGTGCGCGGCGCGCCGGTTGCCGCGTCCCAAAGGCGCGCGGTGCCGTCGAGCGACGCCGTGGCCAGCAGCGGCAACCCGGCCACAAAGGCAACGCTCTCCACAGAATCCTCGTGGCCGGCCAGGGTCGCCAGCGGCCGCCCCGACGCGGTCGACGCGAGGCGCGCGGTGTTGTCCTCCGACCCGGTCAACACCGCGCCGCCGTCGGCCGACGGCGCCAGGCACACGATCCCCGCTTCATGGTACCCGTGCCCGTCCACGGTGGCGAGGCACGCGCCGGACGCGCAGTCCCAGACGCGCAGCGCGGCGTCGCCGTCGCCGCCGCCCGTGACGGCGCGGCGCCCGTCGGGGAGGAACGCGCCACACCGCACCGCGCCCGCGTGGCCGGTGAGGACGGCGACGGTGGCGCCGGTGTCGGCGGCCCAGAGCCAGGCGGTGAAGTCGTCCGAGCCCGCGAGGAGCGCGCGCGTGCGCGGGTGCCACGCGACCCACTCGACGCCCTCGCCCGGGCCCTCGAGCGTGGAGACGGGGGCGCCCGTCGCCCCGTCCCACAACCGCACCGTGCCGTCCAACGACCCGGTCGCGAGCCGCGTGCCGTCGGCGGAGAAGGCGGCGCACGCGACCGAGTCGCCGTGCACGCCCAGTTCGGCCGTCCCTTCCGCCGACCCCACGCGCCACAGAAAGGCGCGGTCGTCGCCGCCGCCGGTGGCGACGACGCCGGGCACGACCGGGTTCCAGGCGACGGCGAAGACGGCGTCTGGAAGCGAGGGAAGGGTAGAAAGGGGAAAGGAGGGGAGCATGGGCCGTTGCCGCGGAACTCGACTCGCACGCTCGCCCCTTCCACCCGCCCTCCCCACGCCACTCTAACCTCCATGCGCGTCAAAGCTGTGCACCGAGTCGTCGGGCGGCCCGCCGTCGGCGCCGTCGCCGTCGCCGGCGTCGTCGGCGCTCCCGCCACCGTCGCTCTCGCCGCCAGAATCGGCCGGGGCTGGAGAGTGTGTGATGGTGGGACATTGTGGGAAAGAGGCGGGCCGCAACCGCGCCCGCGGCGCCCGCCCCCGCTCCCCGCCGCCCCGAATCGCGCACCCTCGCCGCCGTCCCCCAAGTCGTCCAGCACCTCGGCGCCGTCGTCGACGAAGACGGCGTCCGTGTGGGGGGCGGGGTCCGCCATGGTGTAGGAGGAGACTGCTGCAGGCGTCGTCGCTGCCGCTAG
>Ga0315284_10000622_pt1 | contig 48402 bp, 47 predicted proteins | sample YL17G09_16_MG_FD_203696 | JGI IMG/M metagenome (GOLD analysis project Ga0315284, IMG submission 203696) | Sediment microbial communities from Yellowstone Lake, YNP, Wyoming, USA - YL17G09_16 | ecosystem: Environmental > Aquatic > Freshwater > Lake > Sediment | place: USA: Wyoming | collected...
TCTTCTTAAATTATGTCAAGCAAATCCTGAAGAATGCGTGAACTATATGAGTGATATATCGCTAGAAACTGGTCATCTTGTCACGCCAATTCGAGGTAGGGGACTTCTAGGACAGCCTACTAGTGTTGATTTTTAGCTTGTTCCTTTATGCGCCTTATTCTAAATTTGCCCACTTCGCCTACCGTACGATCGCAATGGCGGCAGCGAAAGGAGGCAAGAGCGGAAACGAGGTGCTGGACCGCCGGCGAGCGGCTTAGGCTGGCGCGAATCGACGGTGAATTCAACGAACTCATCAATAGCATATCAGGAGAAGACATGGCCGACGATGGAAAACCAAAAACCGAACTGCTCGACCAGCTCGAAAGCGGGCCGTGGCCGAGCTTTGTGAAGGAGATCAAGAAGGCCTCCGAGACCAGCCCTATGTGCAACGATCTTCTTGGGCAGCTTGAACTCTCGTATAAGGAAAAGAAGGGTCACTGGAAGCATGGAGGGATTGTGGGCGTTTTGGGTTACGGCGGCGGAGTGATCGGCCGTTACAGTGACGTGCCCGAGAAGTTTCCCAAAGTGGCTCACTTCCATACTCTACGCGTCAACCAGCCGGCAGGATGGTTTTACACGAGTGATGCGCTGAGAACCTTGTGTGACATCTGGGAACGGCACGGATCCGGCCTTACCAATATGCACGGCTCGACCGGTGACATCATTTTTCTCGGCACCCGCACCGAGGAGTTGGAGCCTGTTTTCAAGGAGTTAACGGAGAACGGCTTCGACCTTGGAGGCTCCGGCTCCTGCATGCGCACACCTTCCTGCTGCGTTGGGCAGGCGCGCTGTGAGTGGGCCTGCTATGACACTATGGCGCTGTGCGATCAGGCGACCCGCGCATACCAGGATGAGCTTCACCGTCCCCCGTTTCCCTATAAGTTCAAGATCAAGTTTGCGGGCTGCCCCAATGACTGCGTGGCTGCGATTGCCCGTGCGGACCTCTCCGTTATCGGCATGTGGAAGGACGAGATTCAGCAGGATGATATGGCGGTGGCGGAGTACGCGGCCGCAGGCCTCAACATCCAGTGCGACGTCTGCGACCGCTGCCCGGCAAAGTGCATGAATTGGGATGGGATGAAGCTCACGATCGACAACGGCGCATGCGTGCGCTGCATGCACTGCATCAATGTGATGCCCAAGGCTCTGCGGCCGGGCAAGGAGAAAGGCGCCGCCATCCTCATCGGCTCCAAGGCGCCGATTGTTCAAGGAGCGCTGCTCTCTTCGGTCCTGGTGCCCTTTGTGCCCGCGGAGGAGTTGTTCGAGACGATGAAGGAGCTCATCCGGCGTGTTTGGGAGTTCTGGGATGAATACGGCAATAACCGCGAGCGTGTGGGAGAGTTGGTGCAGCGGGTTGGCATGGCTAACTTCCTTGATGCCATCGGACTCGATCCCTTGCCCGAGATGATCGCGGCTCCGAGGGACAACCCGTACATTTTCTTCCAGGCAGAAGACAAAAAGTAGCCAGGCGAACTAAAGGAGAAACGAAGATGACAGTTCAATCCACCAAACGAATTACCGACATAGGGCCGCCGCATTACGAGAAGTTTCTGCACCCGGTGATCAAGAAGAATTATGGGCAGTGGAAGTATCACGAGTCCGTTGCTCCCGGTGTGCTCTGCCATGTTTCGGAATCGGGCGAAAGGATCTACACCGTTCGCGCGGGTTCGCCCAGGCTTCTGAGCATTCAGACGATCCGGCTTTTTGCCGGCCTGGCGGATAAGTACAGCGGCGGATATCTGCGCTTCACAAGCCGCAACAATGTTGAATTCCTGCTCGCGGATCCGGAGAACATTGAACCCCTCAAGAAGGAACTCCGGGATTCCGGATTCCCAGTCGGGGGCACCAACAACTCGATCAGCAACATCGTGCACACGCAGGGTTGGGTCCACTGCCACTCCTCGGCCACGGATGCATCCGGCATCGTTAAGTGCGTGATGGACGCTCTCTGCGAGCGCTTTACCCACGAGGATATGCCCGCCAAACTCCGGGTCGCGCTGGCTTGCTGCCTCAACATGTGCGGCGCCGTGCATTGCTCCGATATCGCCATCCTGGGCATTCACCGCACCCCTCCAAAAATCCGGCACGACATTCTTGCGAAAGTGTGCGAACTTCCCACGCTGATGTCTTCTTGTCCCACGGGTGCGATCCGGCTGGCCACGGTGGACGGCAAGCAGTCGGTGGAAGTGATCAAAGAGCAGTGCATGTTCTGCGGCAACTGCTACACGGTGTGCCCGGCCATGCCGCTCAACGATCCGGAAAACGATGGCCTGTCCATCTGGGTCGGCGGGAAAGTGAGCAATGCCCGCAGCGCTCCCAAGTTCAGCAAGCTGGCCATCCCGTTCCTGCCGAATAATCCGCCGCGCTGGCCCGAAGTAGTGGACGCCGTCGTGAACATCGTGAACGTCTACGCGGAGCACGCACGCAAATACGAGCGCCTGGGCGAGTGGATCGAGAGGATCGGCTGGCCGCGATTCTTCAAATTGACTGGGATTAAGTTCACGCGCTACCACATTGACGATTTCAGGCACGCGGGGCTGACGTTCGCCCGCTCGGCACACCTCCGGTTCTAGCGAGGAGCTGAAACCGGGATCTGTTTCTGGGAATTGAGATATGGGCATCTTTAAAGAAGTCAAAAAACCGGTGATCAAAACAGCTACCGTCGGTGTTGAGATCAGCCCGCTACGGCCCGTTTATGTGGGGAAAACGCCTCCATGCATCGCGAACTGCCCCACCGGAGCCGACATCCGGAATTGGCTCACAACAATAGCGCAAGCCGAAGCGTATGGCCGCAGCCTTGAGCAGTCGTTCGAGCAGGCCTGGTACATCATCGTGGACAAGAACCCGTTCCCGGCGGTGTGCGGCCGCGTGTGCCCGCATCGGTGCGAAGACCACTGCAATCGCAACGCGGTTGACGGGGGGGTGTCGATCAACGCGATGGAGCGCTTCGTCGGCGACTTCGGGCTCGCGCATAAGCTCCCGCTACGCAAGCTCACCGAGGAGACGTTCCCAGAGAAGGTGGCCGTGATTGGCGCGGGTCCGACCGGTCTCTCCTGCGCCTACCAGCTTGCACGGCGCGGCTACCCCGTCACCGTCTTCGAGGCTTTCCCGCAGCCGGGCGGCATGCTGCGCTACGGCATCCCGCCGCATCGCCTGCCGCACAGCGTGGTGGAAGGGGAGATCGGTAGGATCCGGGACCTGGGCGTCGAGATCCGCACGAACACCATGGTCGGACGCGACGTCGACTACGAAGACCTCAGGAAGGAGTTCCGCGCCATCCTGGTGAGCGTCGGAGCACACCAGGGCACCAAGCTGGGCCTGCCCGGCGAGGACGCGCCCAACGTGGTGTCGGGTGTCGAGTTCCTCCACCGGGTCGCCGAAGGCCAGCGGCCTGACGTCGGTGGGCAGGTGGTCGTCATCGGCGGCAGTCATGCAGCTCTCGACGCGGCGCGCCTGTCGCGGCGCTTGGACGCGCAGGCGACGGTCCTCTACGCACGTACCAGGAAGGAGATGCCGGCCGTAGAGCCGGAGATCGTTGCCGCGGAGGGGGAGGGGGTGAAGCTGGAGTTCCTGACGTCGCCTCTCGAGGTCGTCACCAGGAACGGCCGCGCGGTCGGGGTGCGGGTGCAGCGGATGCGGCTCCGCGGTTCGGAGCTGATAGGGGGCCGGTCACGGCCCGTGGCGATTCATGGCTCGGAATACAAGATCGAGTGCACCGGCGTCATCGTGGCGACCAGCCACCGCCCGAACCTCACTGGCCTCACACGCCTCCAGTCCGGCCCGGACGGCTCTCTCAGGGTCGACGAGCGGGGCTTTGCCCTCGACACGGGGACCTTCTCCGGTGTCGACGCCGTGGCACTCTCTTACGTGACATCCGCGGTCGCTTACGGGCGCCGCGCTGCGGAGAGGATCGACGCGTACCTGCGCGAGAAGCAACTCCCGCCGATCGAGGTGCCAGCGGTGATAAGGCTGGAGCGCATGAAGCTCAGCTACTACAAGCCACTGCCGCGCCACGATGTTACGCACCGGTCGCCCGAGGAGAGCCTGCGGGAGGGCGACGCCGAGACCGCTGTGGGCCTCGCCGAGGCCGACGTCGTCGAGGAGGCGAAGCGCTGTATGAGCTGCGGGATGTGCTCCGACTGCGAGACCTGCTGGATGTACTGCCAGAATACCTGTTTCGTCAAGCTTCCCAAGGGCCAGCACTACCGCATCAAGCTGGAGCTGTGCAACGGCTGCAAGAAGTGCGGCGACGAGTGCCCTTGCGGGTACATCGAGATGGTCTAGCCGGAGTAGCGTGACCGAGACCGGAGCGGCCCGAGGCCACGAAAAGGAGCGACCCATGGTCGGAGAAACTGTCAAGACAATCGTAGCGCGGTTTGGCTTCCATGAGCACGCGCTCATCGCGGTGCTGCAGGAGATCCAGCGGCAAGCTAACTGGCTGCCGCCCGAGAGCCTGGCGACGGTAGCGCGCCTCCTCAGGGTGCCGGAGAGCCGGGTCTACGGCATCGCCTCGTTCTACCGGGCGTTCAGCCTCAAGCCGCGCGGCAAACACCTGGTACACGTGTGTCTGGGCACGGCCTGCCACGTCCGTGGAGGTGTGCGGGTGAAGGAGGCGGTCGAGCGCGAGTTGGGTATCGCAGCCGGCGAGACCACGACCGACAAGCGCTTCACCCTCGAGACCGTGAACTGCCTCGGAGCCTGTGCCCTGGGGCCGGTGGCGGTCGTCGACGGCGAATACCATGGACACATGAACACGCAGAAGGTAACGGCGATGCTGAGCGCCTACGCTGCCGCAGCGCGGAAGGTGGAAGAATGACGCGACTTGCAAATGCAGAACAGCTGAACAGGCTCAGGGAGGCGCTCGTCGGCGCCGTGAAACCGGACATGCCCTACGTGTCGATCTGCGCCGGCACGGGTTGTCTCGCCTGCGGCTGCCGGCCCGTTGTCAACCAATTCAAACGGCTGCTCGCGGAGCGGGGCCTCGAGGAGAAGTGTCTGCTCAAGACCACCGGGTGCCACGGGTTCTGCGAGCGGGGTCCCGTCGTCGTCATCCATCCCCAGGGCATCTTCTACCAGCAGATGAAGCCGGCGGACGTCGAGGAGGTCATCGAGAAAACGATCGAGAAGGGTGAGATCGTTCGTCGGCTCCTCTATCGGCACCCGCAGACCGGAGAGGAGATCGTCCGCGAAGAGGACGTTCCCTTCTACAAGTACCAGAAGCGCATCGTCTTCGCCGACAACGGCAAGCTCGATCCGCGTGACATCGAAGACTACATCCGGCTGGGCGGGTATCAGGCCCTGGCTAAGGCGCTGTTCGAGATGACCCCCGAAGAGGTGATCGGGGCGGTCAAACAATCCGGTCTGAGAGGTCGCGGCGGGGCGGGTTTCCCGACCGGGATGAAGTGGGAGCTCTGCCGAAAGAGCCCGGGCGATGACAAGTTCATCGTCTGCAACGCGGACGAGGGTGACCCGGGCGCCTTCATGGACCGCAGCGTCCTGGAGGGGAACCCCCACTCGGTGATCGAAGGGATGATCATCGGCGGCTACGCCATTGGCGCCAGCGAGGCTTACGTCTACGTCCGCGACGAGTATCCCCTCGCCGTCGAGAACCTGGCGTTCGCCATCGAGGAAGCCAAGAAACGGGGGCTTCTCGGCCGCAACCTCCTGGGCTCCGGCCACACCTTCAACGTCAAGATCAACCGCGGTGGCGGTGCATTCGTCTGCGGCGAGGAGACAGCGCTCATCGCATCGCTCGAAGGCAGGGTCGGCGAGCCGCGGTCGCGGCCGCCCTATCCCGCCGTCCGCGGGCTGTGGGGCAGGCCCACCAACGTCAACAACGTGGAGACCTGGGCCAACGTCCCCCACATCATCAGGAACGGACCCGATTGGTTCGCGAGCATCGGCACGAAGAACAGCAAGGGAACCAAGATCTTCTCCCTGGTCGGCAAGATCAACAACACCGGCTTGGTCGAAGTCCCGATGGGGATCAAGCTGTCCGACATCATCTACGACATCGGCGGAGGCATCCCCAACGAAAAGAAGTTCAAGGCCGTGCAGACCGGCGGCCCGTCTGGCGGCTGCATCCCCGCGAAGATGATCAACCTGCCCATCGACTACGAGGAGCTGGCGGCGGTCGATTCGATCATGGGCTCCGGCGGCCTCATCGTGATGGACGAGAGCACCTGCATGGTGGACTTGGCCCGGTACTTCCTGGAGTTCCTCAAGGAGGAATCGTGCGGGAAGTGCGTCCCCTGCCGCGAGGGTATCGATCGCTCCCTGGAGGTGCTCAGGCGGATCTGCGCGGGCGGCGGTACCCCGGACGACATCCCACTCCTACAGGAGCTGGCCACCACCATCCGGGACTTCTCCCTGTGCGGTCTGGGGCAGACCGCTCCGAATCCCCTGCTGAGCACGATTCGCCACTTCAGAGATGAGTATGAGGCACACATCAAGGAGAAGAGGTGCCCGGCTTATGTCTGCAAGGAACTAATCTCCTATTATATTGACCCGGATAAGTGTAAGGCCTGCATGATTTGCCTTAGGAAATGCCCTGCAGAGGCGATTGCAGGTGGCAAGCACCAGATCCATGTAATTGACCAAGAGAAATGCACAAAGTGTGGAACTTGCTTCGAGGTTTGTCCCTCTCGCTTTGGTGCGGTAAGAAGGCTCTCTGGCGAGCCGGTTCCGTCTCCTATCCCTGAAGAAGCAAGAATTATTAGTCAGAGAGGGTAAAGAAAATTGAGTGAAATCCTTTTACAGATTGATGGAAGAGAAGTTAAAGCAAGGGAAGGAATGACCATTTTGGAGGCAGCAACAAGTGTAGGGATACCTGTTCCAACCCTCTGCTATAACCCCGAGCTCCGGCCCTACGGAGCGTGTCGCCTGTGCACGGTGGAAGTGGTGCAGGGGGGCCGGGTCCGGCTCCAGGCCTCGTGTGCCATGCCGGTCGAGGATGGCATGGAGGTGAAGACCGCCAGCGAGCGCGTGCTTCAGGGCCGGCGCATGATCATCGAGCTCCTGGTCGCACGCGCCCCCGACGCGCCGGTGCTCCGCGAGCTCGCGGCTCGGCTCGGCGCCCGGGAGGGTCGCCTGGCTCCCAGGAACGAGAAGTGCATCCTGTGCGGCCAGTGCGTCGCCGTGTGCGCCGAGATCCTGGGCGTGGCGGCCATCGGCTTCGCCGGCCGGGGAGTCACCCGCAGGGTTACCACACCCTTCGAGTCACCGTCGCTCACGTGCCTGGCCTGCGGGGCGTGCACCTTCGTCTGTCCTACGGGCGCCATCGACATGGAGCGCGCGACTCTCGAGCGAATCAAGGCCGAACGCTCGCCCCGCTACTGCCGCTATTCGCGCATGGGCATGATCCCCGATGCCCTTTGTCCCAACGCCTACGAATGCTATCGCTGCGACGTGGATCAGCGGATGGAGGACATCTGTGGTACCCATCCGGCTTTCGTCGCCTCGCCCGTCCGGCGGGTCCAGCCCGCCGTCGTGAATGGCTACCAGCTCGAGCGCGGGCGCTACTACCACCCCCGGCATCTCTGGGTGGAGCGGCTGAGCTCCTACGTGCGCATCGGCCTCGACGACTTTGCGCAACGGCTCGTCGGCCGCGTGCTCGAGGTGATCCCGGTCAGAGAGCCCGGCACCCAGGCGCAGGCGGGCGAGATCCTGGTGCAGCTCCTGCTGCCCAACGGGAGGACCGCCAGCGTGCTCGCCCCCTTCTCGGGCGAGGTGGTGTCCATCAACGAGGACCTCATCCTCGACCCGACGCTCCTGTGCAAGGCGCCATACTCCCGCGGCTGGGTCTGTGAAATCGCTCCCTCGGCCGGCGACACCGAGTTGGCTACGCTTCCCTTCCTGCAGGCCGCCATCCCCTACTTGCGGCTCGTGCGAGCCGAGCCCGTGACGGCCTGGATCGCGGCGGAGGTGGAGAAGCTCAGGGGCCTGCTGGCCGGCCGTTTGCCAGACACGATCACCGAGGAGGATATGCTGCGCGCTAACCTGCCGGAGGGGCTGTCCGACGAAGATTGGCAGACCGTCACGCGGGCCTTCCTCGGGGCCTGAACCTCCAAACGCTAGCGGGCTCGATCGCGGCTCGCCCGCTGCGAGACCTGCGGGAGGTACGAGAAGAAGAGCGGCTTTGAAAAGCTGCCGAAGGGCCAGCGCTTTCGCCTCAAGCTGGAGGTGCGCAACAGCTGCAAGAAGTGCGCCGAGGCGTGTCCCTGTGGTTTCATTGAGCTGATTTAGAGCAATAGCGGTCGACGAAACAGTTATTATTAGAAGGAGCCTTGAGTTATGCCTACTTTTGAGATTGGCGGAAGAAGTTATGATGTGGACGAGGACGGATTTCTTGAGAACCCCGAGATCTGGAGCGATGCAGTGGCTACGGATTTTGCCTCCACTGAAGGGGTTGAAAAACTCACCGAGGACCACTGGAAGGTTATCAACTACATCAGGAACTATTACCTTCAGTTCGGTATCGCCCCAATGATTCGGAAACTCTGCAAGGAATCCGGCTTTAAGCTGAACGAGATCTATGCACTGTTCCCTTCAGGGCCTGCCAAGGGCGCTTGTAAGCTTGCAGGCCTGCCCAAGCCGACAGGCTGCGTTTAGAAAACTTCGGGTGCGTGCTCACCTCACTGCATCCATGCAAGAAGGAGAACGGCGGTGAAGAACACAGATTCATCTCTAATCGCCGTGTTGATCGATCGGCGGAGCGATGTCGTTCGAGAATGGCTCGATCGAACGTTCAGGACCTATCCTGAATCTGCCGGCCGTTTTCTGTCGCTGGAGCGGGATCCTTTTCGCAACCCTGTCGGGCACGCACTCAAGGAAGGGCTGGCCTTGCTATTCGATCGCGTCATCGAGAACACGGACCTCGCCGCGGCGCGGCCGGCTCTGGACGGGATCATCAGAATGCGGGCCGTACAGGATTTTACCGCCGGTCAAGCCGTGGCGTTTGTTTTCCTGCTGAAACAGGCCATGCGCGGGGTGTTGCAAGGAGAGATCGCGCGGTTTCCCGCGGAATATGCGGCTCTGGAGGCGAGGATCGACGAACTGGCTCTCCTGGCCTTCGACGTCTTCATGAAGTGCCGCGAGCAGATCTATGAGATCAGGGCCAACGAAGCCGGACGCAGGGTGTCCTTGCTGGAAAGAGCGTTCCAGATGCGTTCCCCAGGACCAACCAACTGAAACGAAGTGAGGGTCCATGTACTTTTTCTTTGCGCTGGTCGGCGCTTTAGTCATAGCCTCTCTAGGCTACATGGGCGGATCCTTGACCGAGCTGCGCATGCTTTTCGGTGTTGTCATCCCTTACGCGGCGATCGCCATTTTTCTTGTCGGCGTGGCCTGCCGCGTCATCGGGTGGGCTCTTGCGCCGGTTCCGTTTCGCATCGCCACCACCTGCGGGCAGCAGAAATCCCTGCCCTGGATCAAGGCCGGCTGGCTCGAGAGTCCTTACACCGCGCTGGGTGTCATCGCAAGAATGGCCCTGGAAGTCCTTCTGTTCCGATCGCTTTTCCGTAACACGAAGGCAGAGCTTCGAAAGGGCCCGAAACTGATCTTCGGTGAGAACAAGTTTCTGTGGCTGGGCGCCCTCGCTTTCCACTGGTCTTTCCTTTTCATTTTTCTGAGACACCTGCGGTTTTTCATGGAGCCTGTCCCCGCTCTTGTAGCAGGTATCGAAGGCATGGATGGTTTCTTCCAGATTGGCGCCCCGGTGTTGTATGTGACGGACCTGATCATTCTGGCCGCGCTGACCTACCTGGTCCTGAGAAGACTGCTTGATTCGCAGATCCGATATATCTCTCTCTTTACGGACTATTTTGCCCTCTTCTTGCTCCTCGGGCTTGTCATATCAGGCGTTTTGATGCGGTACTTCACCAGGGTGAACATCGTTGACATCAAAGAGCTGGCCATGGGTCTCGTAACCTTTTCCCCGGTGGTGCCTCCGGGGACGGCCCCATTGTTTTTCATGCACCTGTTCTTTTTGAGCTCGCTCATCGCCTACTTCCCGTTCAGCAAGCTGGTGCATATGGGCGGTGTCTTCCTCAGTCCTACGAGAAACCTGGCCAATAACAACCGGATGAAGAGGCACGTGAATCCCTGGAACGCTCCCGTCGCAGTCCACACCTACCAGGAGTGGGAGGATGAGTTCAGGGACAAGCTCATAGCATGCGGGCTACCCCTCGAGAGGAAATAGACGATGGCTGAACAGAATCCGAGCCCCGAGAAACTCATCCAGATAAGTTACACGCCCCCCAGGAAGGACTGGATGGACCCGGCAGTCGAATTTCACAAAGGGGTTTTCTGTTACGGCGCTGCACCCAAGAATCTGAGGTACGTTGGTTTTCCTAACCCGAGGGAATGGCAGCCCTTCGACAAGGATTGGAAACTGCCGCCCGACTGGAAACAGATCATCCTGGACGGAATGAAGGAGAGGCTCGAGAAATACCGCTCCTTCCGCCTGTTCATGGATATCTGTGTGCGGTGCGGCGCCTGCGCTGACAAATGCCACTTTTACGTCGGCTCCGGGGACCCCAAGAACATGCCGGTGCTGCGCGCCGAACTCCTCCGATCCGTTTACAGAAGATACTTCACATCGGCCGGGCGGATCTTCGGCAAGCTGGCCGGAGCCCGAGATCTCACCGAGGACGTGCTCAAAGAGTGGTTTTTCTACTTTTACCAATGCACGGAGTGTCGGCGCTGCTCGGTGTTCTGTCCTTTCGGCATCGACACAGCGGAAGTGACCATGATCGGCCGGGAACTGTTAAACCTGGTTGGATGCAACATCAACTGGGTTATGGAACCCGTGGCGAACTGCTACCGCACGGGCAACCACCTCGGCGTCCAGCCCCACGGTTTCAAAGACAGCATCGATTTTGCCGTGGATGATCTGGAAGATAACGTCGGTGTTCGCGTGGAAGCGCCCATCAATAAAAAGGGGACCGAAATCCTGTTCGTCGTACCTTCCGCCGACTACTTTGCATCGCCGCACTACTACACGTTGCTCGGCTATCTCATGCTCTTCCACGAGATCGGGCTGGATTACACCTTCAGCGCCTTCGCTTCCGAGGGAGGGAACTTCGGGTTGTTCACCTCCCACGAAATGATCAAACGGCTAAATGCAAAGATCTATGCCGAGGCAAAACGGTTGGGTGTCAAGTGGATCATCGGTGGCGAGTGCGGGCATATGTGGCGGGTTTTGCACCAGTACATGAACACCATGAACGGTCCCGCGGACTTCCTCGAAAAACCGGTTTCTCCAATCACGGGAACACGGTTCGAGAATGCCCGGTCCACGAAAATGGTGCACATCTGCGAGTTCACCGCCGACCTGATTAAGAATAACAAGCTGAAACTGAATCCGAGCAGGAACAACCACTGGAGGGCGACCTTCCACGATTCATGCAATCCCTCTCGGGCCATGGGGCTGCTCGAGGAGCCGCGATACATTCTTAAGAAGGTGTGCAACCAGTTTTACGAGATGCCCGAGAACACAATTCGGGAGCAAACCTTCTGCTGCGGCAGCGGCGCCGGACTGGGTACGGATGAGAACTTCGAGATGAGAATGCGGGGCGGGTTGCCGCGTGCCAATGCCGTCAAATACGTCAAGGAGAAATACGGTGTCAATCTCATTACCTGCATCTGCGCCATCGACAAAGCCACGCTCCCGACCCTGATGGAATACTGGGTGCCGGGTGTCGAGGTGGGCGGCGTGCACGAACTGGTCGGTAATGCGCTCATCATGAGAGGCGAGGGCCCGCGGAAGACGGACTTGCGGGGCGAGCCTCTCGCAGAAAAGGGAGATCAAACAATCCATGCGTGATCAAGGTCTCATTTTTGTCGGGCTGCTGGTGTTTCTCGGTCTGATTACCTTCCCTGTCTCCTACAACCTCATAGCCGGGAAAACCTCCAAGCCCCTGGAACTTCAGTTGCCTGCCGTGGAGAAGCAATGCGTCGCGCCGATCGACTACATGAAAACATCGCACATGAAGTTGCTATTCCAGTGGCGGGACGACCGGGTCAGGAGGGACATTCGAACCTATGCGGCGTATGACGGTAAATCCTACGCCATCAGCTTCACCGGAACGTGCCTGACGAAATGTCACACCAGCAAAGCGGACTTCTGTGATCGTTGTCACAACTATATGGGTATACAGACACCTAATTGCACGGATTGTCACATCGATCCAAAACTGATTCAGCGGAGTGGGGAATGATCATCAGTCGAAAGAGATTTCTGCAGGTGACTGGGGTGTCCCTGCTGGTCGCGGCGGGCGAAAAACTGATGGGGGCCTTCTCGGGGGTGGTGCCAAGTGAAGCGCCCGCGCCTGCGCTCACGGCCCGCCGGTGGGCCATGGTGGTCGATCTTCCGAAATGCTACCGAAAGGAGGGTTGCATCAAGTGCATTGAAGCCTGCCACGCAGCCCACAACGTCCCCAAATTCATCGACCATGCCCTCGAAGTGAAATGGATTTGGAAAGATTCTTTCGAAAACGTTTTCCCATCACAAGAAAATCACTATCTGGCCGCCACGTTTAAGGACAAGCCCGCTTTGGCCTTCTGCAACCACTGCGACAACCCGCCCTGCGTGAGGGTCTGCCCCACCCAGGCGACCTGGAAACGGGAGGACGGCATCGTCATGATGGATTGGCACCGTTGCATCGGATGCCGGTATTGCATGGCAGCTTGCCCATATGGTTCGCGCAGCTTCAACTGGACAAACCCCAGATCCAATATCGCAAAACTGGATCCTGACTTTCCCACCCGCACCAAAGGTGTGGTGGAGAAGTGCACCTTCTGCGAGGAGCGGCTCGGCAAGGGGAAATTGCCCGCCTGTGTGGAAGCCTGCCCGGAAAAGGCGATGGCGTTCGGCGATCTGGACGATTCCCACTCACAGGTGAGGGAGCTGCTTGGGTCCCGATACAGCATCCGGCGCAAACCGGAGCTGGGCACACAACCTGAGATCTTCTATCTCGTTTGAGGCGCTGCTCATGTTCATGTTTGAAAAAGCACTTGTCGGTGGTCGCAGGTACTGGATTTGGATCCTGTGCCTGCTGGCCGTGATTGGCTTGGGTTTTCTCGCTTACCTGCGGCAACTGAGCTACGGTTTGGCAATTACCGGCATGAGCCGCGACGTGACCTGGGGCATTTACATCGCCCAGTTCACTTTCATGGTGGGCGTTGCGGCCTCCGCGGTCATGGTGGTCCTCCCTTATTACCTCCACAACTACAAGGCCTTTGGCAAGGTCACCATCCTGGGCGAGTTTCTTGCGATCTCCGCTGTGACCATGTGCATGCTGTTCATCTTTGTCGACATGGGACAGCCGACGCGCGTTTTTAACGTGCTCCTCTACCCTACCCCAAGTTCACTCATGTTCTGGGATATGATTTCCCTCGCCGGCTACCTGCTGCTGAACGCCGTAATCGCACTGGTCACCCTGAGCGCCGAAAGAAAGGAAATCGCCCCGCCCACATGGATCAAACCCGTCATCCTGCTTTCCATACCGTGGGCCGTGAGCATTCACACCGTGACGGCCTTTCTTTACAGCGGCCTGCCGGGCCGTTCTTTCTGGTTGAGTGCCATCCTGGCGCCCCGGTTTCTTGCCTCCGCGTTCGCTGCCGGTCCGGCTCTGCTGATTCTGCTGTGCATGCTCATACGCAAGCTGACTCGCTACGACGTCGGCCGCGAGGCCATCCAGAAGCTCGCCCTGATCGTGACTTATGCCATGATCACGAACGTGTTCCTCCTCCTGACGGAGGTCTTCACCACCTTTTACAGCCGGCTTCCCGAGCACATGGCACACTTCCAGTATCTGTTTGTCGGTTTGAACGGGCATGCCGCTCTGGTTCCCTGGATGTGGACGTCGGCGATCCTGGCTCTGGCCTCGCTGGCGCTGCTGATCGTGCCGGGAACGCGCAACAGCCACAGGATTCTCCCGCTGACGTGCGGGATCGTCTTCCTGTCGCTCTGGATCGACAAGGGTCTCGCGCTGATCGTGGGCGGCTTTATTCCTTCGCCTCTTGGTGCCGTCACCGAGTATGCACCCACGCTGCCGGAAATCTCGATTACTCTCGCCATCTGGGCGATCGGTTTTTTGATGGTCACTGTTTTTTACAAGATCACCCTGTCCGTTCGAGAGGGATTTGCCTCATAAGTGCCTCTCCTCCGGGTGCGGAAGTGAGGAACGTCGGGAGGTCACATGGCAAGAATCGCAATTCTCTACTGCAAGCGCATCAAGGACCACTCGTGCATTGCCTGTGCCAAGTGCTTCAAGGGTATCAGCGAAAGGAACGCGGAATTCGCACGCCATGCCGACATCGAATTGGTTGCCATGACGGATTGCGGCGACTGTCCCGGCTTGGTGGTGCCGCGTGTGAAGCTCCTGACTGAAGTCGGGAAAAACCTGGGACGCGAAATCCAGACTGTGTACCTGGGGACGTGCATGAAGATGGCCATGGAAACCGCTGCCTGCCCGATCGATTATGACGATTTGAAAATCACGCTGGAGAAGAAGTTCGGCATGGAAGTGGTGTTGGGAACTCATTCCTATTGAAGATTAGCGCACCATCCGTGGAGGTGGCGCCGGAGTCGAAAGCGATCGTCCTTCGAGGAGGACATCCATGAAGATTCATTCGGGCGGAAGGTCATTCTGAAATAGCCATGTCTTTTCTCGTTGTTGGACTGAATCACCAGACATCGCCAATTGAAATGAGGGAACTGTTGTCGATTCCTTCGCATGGGCAGCCAGAGGCGCTGCGAGAACTGAAAAAGGCAACCGACATACTTGAAGTAGTGCTCCTGTCGACTTGTAACCGGTTCGAAATCTACTTTCATGCGCGCGAAGTCTCCGCGACCAGATCAGTCCTTTTGGGAATCCTTAGCCCGAGACCGGGATTGCGTATTCCGGAATCGCATCTCTATGCATTCGCTGATTCCTCAGCTGCTCGGCATCTGTTCCACGTGGCCTCCGGGCTGGATTCCATGGTAGTAGGTGAGCATGAGATCCTCGGCCAGGTGAAACGGGCCTACCAGACAGCCCACGCCTCGGGGACCACGGGCAAACTCATGAACATACTGTTTCAACGCGCCCTGTATATCGGCAAGCGCGTCCGGACCGAGACAGGGCTGTCTCGTGGCGCCGGTTCCGTGGCGAGCCTGGCGGTGACGATGGCTGAGCGGATCCTGGGAACTCTGGATAAGAGCCGAGTGATGATTCTGGGAGCGGGGGAGATGGCAGAGTTGACCGCAAAGCATCTGCTCGAGCACAGGGTTCGCTCCTTGATCGTCTCCAACCGAACACACGGGCGCGCTTGTGCGCTTGCTGAAAGATTTGGAGGCGCGGCGCTCCGCTTCGACGAAGGACTCCGGCAGATGGTTAATGCAGACATCATCGTCTGTTCGACAGCCGCTCCCCACCCGATCGTCCGGCCGTCGCAGGTCCGGGAGATGATGGCCCAGAGGGGCGGCCGCTCGCTTGTTTTCATCGATATAGCCGTGCCGCGGGATGTGCACCCGGAGGTCCGCGGCATCGAAAACGTTTATGTGTATGATATCGACGATCTCCAAGCCATCTTCAATCAAGGCTTGACCAAGCGCAAAAAGGAAACGCGGGCTGCAGAGGAGATTGTCGAAGAGGAAATGCAGGAATTCGACCGTTGGCTGCGAGCATTCCAGGCAGGCTGTGGATACAGCTTCCGACACTGCAAGGCGATGTCAAGTGCAAGAGAATCTGAGGATCGCCCTTTGTTGTCTCAATCGAGATCATTGGCATTGATGGAGGAGGTCATTTGAGCTCCCCGCGTGCTGCTTTCGCAGTGCCCGCCAGGCAGCAAACTCCGTCCGTCGCCAACCTGTTTCTGTCATTTCTCAGGCTGGGTGCCACTTCATTTGGCGGCCCATCCATGGTCGCCTATATTCGCGGGATGGCTGTGGAAAAAAAACACTGGCTTCAGGAAGATTCATTTCTGGCGGGTGCCGCCCTGTGCCAGGCAATTCCCGGAGCGACAGCCATGCAAACGGCGGCATATGTAGGACTGAGAACCCGGGGGCTGATCGGTGCGGCTGCGAGTTTTACGGGGTTCGGCCTCCCCGCGTTTCTCTTCATGATGGTCCTCTCGACGTTATACGCACAGACGCATGCTTTGCCTGCGGTCGTGTCTGTGCTGCGAGGACTTCAAGCAATCGTCGTGGCCATAGTCGCCAATGCTACTCTGACATTTGGCAGGGCTTCCCTGAAGAGCTTTAAGGCCGTGGCTATCGCCCTCGCTGCTGCTGCAATATTTGGATTTGGAATCAACCCGATAATAGCTATTCTGTTATCTGCCCTCCTTGGGATTTTGTTTGGCATCCAACTCTTCGGCTCACGTCCAATCCTCGACTCGCCAAGAGCGCCTCAATCCTGGACCGCGCTCCTGGCTTTGATGGCTGCTGCTGCCACAGGTTTCCTTCTGCTCTTTTGTCTGCGGCGCTCTTTGTTTGAACTCGCCGGGCTTATGTCCATGGTAGACCTGTCTGCCTTCGGCGGCGGGTTCGCTTCTCTTCCACTCATGTTTCATGAGGTCGTCAACGTCCGAGCGTGGATGGATGGGCCAACTTTCTTGAACGGAATCGTTCTGGGACAGGTCACGCCGGGGCCGATTGTGATCACCGCTACTTTTGTGGGCAATCTCAAGTATGGGCCTTGGGGAGGAGTGATCGCGACCATAGGTGTTTTCTTGCCATCGTTCCTGCTGGTGGTGGTAACCGCGCCCTATTTTGATCGTTTGCTAGCTTCGCACTATTTCACTAGAGCCACCGGCGGCATCCTGTGTTCGTTTGTAGGTCTGCTTCTGACGGTCACGGCTCGCTTTGCCCTAAATGTCCAGTGGGACCTGTTTCTTGCTCTCCTCGGATGTGGCGCATTTGTCGCCCTGATTTTAAAGGTCGACATCCTTTGGGTGGTCATAACTGGAACAATCATCTCTATCGTATGGATGCTCTAATCCTGAAGATCTGGTTGCGTCGAGGCGAGGGGGAATCATTATGAACGATATACAGAACCAGAGGGATGACCGCCGAATTCCTATCGAACAGGTTGGGGTGACCGACCTCCGGTATCCCATCACGGTACTCGATCGCGACCACGAGAGACAGCGGACGGTAGCTTCCATCACAATGTCCGTGAACCTCCCACATCATTTCAAGGGAATCCATATGAGCCGCTTCATCGAGGTGCTCGATCAGAACCAAGACGAGGTTACCATGCGGACGCTGCCCTCAATCCTGAAAGAAATCAAGCAACGTCTCGAAGCCGAAAGCGCGCGCATCGAGATAGTTTTCCCATATTTCATTGAGCGTTCAGCTCCCGTGAGCGGCAGGAAAGCCCTGATGGACTATGAATGCACGCTCACCGGCGAAATGAACGACGGGCATGACGATTTCGTGCTCGGAGTAAAGGTGCCCGTGACCAGTCTGTGTCCCTGCAGCAAAACCATCAGCGACTACGGCGCCCACAGTCAAAGAGGCTATATCACGATCGAGGTCCGTGGCGTGCGTCAAAATGACTGTAGTCCGGCGCCAATCTGGATCGAGGAAATAATCGACATCGCTGAGAAGTCGGCATCTGCGCCCGTTTATCCTTTGCTCAAGCGGGACGATGAACGACACGTCACCATGCAGGCTTATGACCATCCGGTTTTTGTGGAAGACATGGTCCGCGATGCGGCCACTCGCCTTCAGGCGGATGCTCGCGTGGAATGGTTTCGTGTGTACGCCATCAACCATGAGAGCATCCACCGCCACAATGCTTTTGCACAGGTCTCCTGGCCTGGTGTTAGTTTGGATGAGGTCCTCTGTGGATCCATTCATGGCGAAATCACCAGGTCTGCCGGGCATGATGGGCTTCAACATTATGATGGTTTCCCCACGGATACCATGGCAGCGGAAAACGGCAAGAGTCGGGGATGCGCCGCGGCAATAAAGACGTAAGCGCTTTTTATTAACCGCGTCCGCCTGAACTCGGGCAGGCCCAATGCGACGCGGCGCTCACATCAAAGAGCCTGCCCTGGTCTCCTTTGTTTTTGACGAATAAAGCCCTGAAGGCAGACTCTGTTCAGGGCGGAATGGACAACTTACATTTGCATGGTTCGCCTTGCACCCGGGCCCAAACGCCCGATTTACCGAATCCTGGAGAATAAAAATTCCTATGAATAGCCTGAGACGATTCTTCCTGCAGCACGCGCGATTTCGACGGGGTTACCTCCTGGTTATGATGGGTGTGTTTGCCGCCGTTTATGTATTGCGGTCGGTTTTTGCCCAGAATTCTGAGACAGTGACCGAACAGGCGAAGCACTTTGTTTTCTTTGCGGTCTTCAGCGATCCGAAGTACTCCACGATGGAAGTGGCGTGCCTGATGTCGGTTCTGGCCTTTGCAATTGCGGGCCTGCTCTACGCGCTTCTCCTGGTCAAACAAGTCAAGCGCGCGGATCAGGGGACCCGGAAAATGCAGGAAATAGCCTCTGCGGTTCGTGAAGGGGCGAATGCGTACCTCTCGGCGCAGTTTGCCCGCATCGGGCCGCTGATCATCATTTTGTCAATTCTGCTTTTTATCACGTACACCGGCTCTGAGACTGTGTTCCGATGGGGACGAGCGTCTGCATTTCTCCTGGGAGCGCTGTTCAGCTGGACGGTCGGATTTGTCGGCATGCGGTTGGCGACTGCCGGCAACCTGCGCGTAGCCTCCGCGGCAAGGCACAGCTATGGTGAGGCGATGCAGCTGGGCTACCGAACGGGAACGATCACCGGGATGCTGACCGATGGGCTTGGACTGCTCGGCGGCACCACGATTTTCCTGATTTTCGGCGACCACGCTTACGAGGCACTCCTCGGGTTTGGGTTTGGCGGAACTCTCCTGGCACTGTTCATGCGCGTCGGCGGCGGCATTTACACAAAGGCCGCCGATGTGGGTGCGGACCTCGTCGGCAAGATCGAGCAGAACATTCCCGAGGACGATCCCCGCAACGCGGCTACCATCGCAGACAACGTCGGCGACAACGTCGGCGATTGTGCCGGGATGGCTGCCGACATTTTCGAGAGCTACGAGGTGACCATCGTCGCGGCCATGATTTTGGGCATGGCGAGTTTCGGGCACAAGGGAGTCATTTTCCCGCTGCTGGTCCGCGGCATCGGGGTGCTGGGATCGATTATCAGCACCTACACCGTGAAAGCCGGTGCCAACGATACCTCCGATACCGCGCTGCGCAGCGTCCACCGCGGGTTCTGGATCGGCTCTATCATCAGCGTGCTCGGCTTTTTTGGGCTGGGATTTCTGTACCTCCACTTCGACAGCAACTATCTTGCATTGAACCCGATGGCGAAGGCCGGTTTCCCCAATGGCGATCCCCTGCAGCTTCCTTTCTTCGCCAATTTCGGCATCCCTGGACTTGACATGCGTCCGGCGCTGGCCTGCTTCATCGGAGTTTTTCTGGCCATTGCTCTGAACAAGGTGACGAGCTACTACACCCACACGTCCCACGCGCCGGTGAAGAGTCTGGCGAAATCATGCCAGACGGGTCACGCGACCAACATCATTCAGGGCTTTGCGGTCGGGTACGAAGCGACTGTTGCCACGATTCTGGTGATTGCGGGCGCCATCATGCTTTCGGTGCTGTGCTACACCGGCGCGCCGCCGCTCTTCATTGCCTATGGGGTGGCGATGGCCGGCATCGGGATGCTTACACTCACGGGAAACACGATCTCGATGGACGTTTTCGGCCCGGTTGCGGATAACGCCAACGGCATCGGGGAGATGGGCTATGATCGGGATGCGATGGAAAAGAGCAGTCCGGGAAGCTACAAGCGCGCCCGGCAGATCCTGGCGGATTTGGATGCGGTCGGTAATACCACCAAAGCCGAAACCAAGGGGATCGCCATCGGATCCGCGGTAATCGCGGCAGTGTCGCTGTTTGCCAGTTTCATTGCCGTGATCGCGGTCGGGAGTGAAGACAAAATCAATCTGATGAAGGTCGATCAGTATTTATCGGTCGCGGGACGGCTCACGGTTGCGGAGCCGATGGTGTTCATTGGCTTGCTCATTGGCGGCGCGGTGCCGTTTCTGTTCAGCAGCATGCTGATCCGCGCGGTCGGGCGCGCGGCATTCTACATCGTCAGGGAGTGTCGGGAGCAATTCCGCGACAAGGCGATCCTGGCGGGCACCAAGAAGCCTGACTATGGACGGGTGGTCGATATCTGCACCCACACCGCGCAGAAGGAGCTCATCGGTCCCGGGCTGCTGGCAATCCTCACTCCGATTCTTGTCGGCTTCTTGCTCGGGCCTTACGCGCTGGGAGGATTCCTGGCGGGAATGATTCTGGTCGGCCAACTGCTTGCCGTATTCATGGCCGATGCCGGCGGCGCCTGGGACAACGCCAAGAAGATGATCGAGGACGGCATTTATGGCGGCAAGGGTTCCGATGCGCACAAAGCGGCCGTGACCGGCGATACCGTAGGCGATCCTCTGAAAGATACTGCCGGGCCTGCCATTAACCCGCTGATCAAAGTCATGAACATGGTCAGCCTGCTGGGATTGGGGCTCGTCCTGCAATACAACCTCTTCGTCCCGCGTCTCGCGCAGGGAGAAGGGGGCGCGGGGACCGCACGTTTCATCGGGATCGTGGTGGTGATCCTGTCGGCTGCGGCGATCGCCTGGGCGATCTGGCAAAGCAAGCGCGAGGGCGGCGACATTGCCAAGACAATCCACGAAGGAAAAACGTAGGGCCGCATGAGCGCCTGTTCCGAAATTCGGCCGCCGTGCAGCCGAATTATGGAATTGAATCTTACATTTCATTGACGCGGATGGCGTGTGTCACAAGAACTCCATCGGCTCGGGATGCAAGCCCATTCTCGATGAATCGCATCAATGCTATGATTAGCTTCAGGAATTGGACATCTCGAACCGTTTTTGTGGAAGCTCGAGGGTGAATAGGATGCAAACGTTGACCGAGGAGGAAAAGCGCAGAGCCTTGGCGCTGCCCAAAAAAGCCGAGGTGCTCGAGCGGCAGCGCCTCCCTGTTCGGTACCATGTGGAGGATTTCCAGGTTGGCGACCGTCCTCGCCGTTTCCTCGAAGCCTTTGCTGCGATTCTGAAGCACACCAACTACCGCCTGGCCCTGGATCATTACGTGCGCTGCAGCGCGAAGTGCTCGCGCTGCAGCGTGCAATGTCAGGTCTACCTCGCGACGGGGGAGCCAAGAGACATTCCCTGCTATCGGTCCGAACTGCTGCTGTCGGTCTACCGGCGCCACTTCACGGTGTCGGGTGCGCTCCGCGGGCGCGTGTTCGGCGATACCGGCTTGACCGACGAGAAGATCCAGGAAATGGCCGACTCCTTTTACAACTGCACGGCCTGCCGGCGCTGCCACTTCGAATGCCCATGGGTATTGACCATGGCCTGATCACTCATCTGGGGCGTTACATCCTGTCTGAGATCGGCATCGCCCCGCGTGCCCTGGTGGTCAGTACGCGCGAACAGCTTTTGGGTACTACGGGCAACACCTCGGCGATTCCCGTCCCGGCCCTCCTGGACAACCTCGAATTCCTCAGTGAAGACATGCAGGAGGAAAGGGGTATTGAAATCCCCTTCCCGATCGACCAGGAGGGAGCGGAATACCTCTTCCTGCCTGCCGTTTCTGACTTCCTTATGGAAGCGGAGACCCTGATGGGCAACGCCGCCGTGTTCCGAGCCACGGGTGACAGCTGGACGATCGGGACGGGGTACTACGACGGCATCAACTACGGTTTGTTTTACAACGACCAGGTGCTTGAGCACGTTCTGCATAAGATCCGGCGGGAGGCGGAACGTCTGCGGGTAAGGAAAATCCTGATCGGGGAGTGCGGACACGCCTCGCGCTCGGCCAAGTTCTTCTACCCGACTTTCTGCGGCGGCAGGGATGCGCTTCCGGTTATGAACATCATCGAGTACACTCACAAGGCCTGGAAAGAAGGTCGCCTCAAGCTCAATCCGGACGCGATTGGCGAACCGGTCACGTACCACGATCCCTGCAACATCTCCCGACCCGGCTGGATCGTCGAGCAGCCACGCGAGTTGCTGAAGGCATTTTGTAGAAACTATGTGGGAATGACTCCCAACCGGCGCGACAACATCTGCTGCGGCGGCGGAGCCGGGACGGTGTCGATCGACGAGATCCGTCCCTACCGCACGCTGATCGGCGGAAAAGCCAAGGCAGATCAGATCCGGGCCGCGGGCGCGAAGTATTGCGTTGCGCCGTGCGCCAACTGCAAGAAGCAGCTGCGCGAGCTGATGGAAGACCAGGGGATCGACTGCCAGATCGTCGGGCTGCACGACCTGCTGTACAAGGCGATCATCTTCGACTGAAGGTTTTGCTCCGGAGGTAAATCAAGTGGAAGCCTGGATCGATTTCGGCCGCGGACCGCTGTTTCGGCTGGCATTCTCACTCATGGTCCTCGGCCTGCTGCGCATATTTCTCCTGACTCTCTTGGGCCTGAGGCAGGCGTACCGGCAGAGCCCCGACAAGATCGTTTCCTGGAAGGAAATCGGAAGAAAGACGGTCGGCTGGCTCTTTCCTGTGGGCCGCCTGTGGAAGGTGCGGCCGGTCTACAGCGCGATCTCGGTCCTTTTTCATGCCGGCTTGCTCGTCGTTCCTCTGCTTCTGGCCTCCCATGTTCTGCTTTGGAAGCGCGGGCTGGGCTTTGCCTGGCCCGCTGTGCCGCAACCGCTCGCCGACTGGCTCACCCTGCTGGTGATCGCAACCGGGCCGGCCCTATTCCTGGCCCGTTTGCTCAATCGCGGCGCCCGCGTGCTGAGCCGCCGGCAGGATTACCTGTGGCCGCTGCTCCTGGCGCTCCCTTTCGTAACCGGGTACATCTGCACGCACGGTGCGATAGGGCCCGAGGCTTATCAGTGGATGATGCTGGTTCACGTATATACGGCAAATCTGATCATGGCGCTGATGCCGTTTAGCAAAATCGCGCACTGCGTGTTGGCGCCGCTGTCGCAACTGGTAACCGCCATCTCGTGGAAGTTTCCCGAGGGGGCTGGCGACAAGGTAGCTGCCACGCTGGGCTATGCCAATCGGCCCACCTGGGCGGAAAAGTCGCGTCTCGGAGGCCTTGATCCAGATCCTGCGCCTGCCCGGAGGGAAGCGCAGCCCATGATCAAGGAGGTTTGTCCCAGATGAAAGCGGCCATTCTCACCGACACTACAAAATGTATCGGCTGCAGCGAGTGCGTGATCGCCTGCAAGAAGGTGAACCACCTCGACCCTGACGTTCCCCGGCGCTGGGACCTGGACGACGGCCTGTCCGCCCGGAACTGGACATCGGTCGTGAAGGGGCCGAAGGAAGCCTTCGTGCGTAAGCAATGCCGCCACTGCCTCGAGCCGGCCTGCGCCTCGGCCTGTCCGGTCGGCGCCCTGCAAAAGACCGACACCGGCGCCGTGATCTACGATAGCAGCAAGTGTATGGGGTGCCGCTATTGCATGATGGCCTGCCCCTACGGGATTCCGCGTTATGACTGGGACGAGACGGTTCCTTTCGTGCGCAAGTGCATCCTGTGCTACGAGAGGATCAAGTCGGGGAGCCAGCCTGCCTGCACCCAGGCGTGTCCAACCGGAGCGACCGTCTTCGGCGACCGTGACGTTCTTCTGGCCGAAGCCCATCGGCGCATCAGCGCCACTCCGGGTCTCTATATCCAGAACGTCTGGGGGGAGGACGAGGTCGGGGGAACGTCGGTGCTGTATGTCTCGAACGCCGATCTTTCTTTCCTGACCCATGACGTTGCATTGGGAAGTGCCCCTCTCCCACAGAGGACCGCTCCGGCCATGAATGCCGTGCCGTACGCCTTCACCGGTGCGCTGGCGGCGATGGCGGGGCTGAGCTGGATCATCGGCAGGCGCATGAAAAATCAAGGCGGGAATCAGGGAGAAACGGAATGAGCAGGGTGCGCAAACTCAAGTTCGCGCTCTGGGTAGTGACCGGCTTGGCCGTGGCGGCGGCTCTTGCGAGGTTTCTGCTGGGTCTCGGGGGGACCACAAACCTCTCCGATGCCGTGCCGTGGGGACTCTGGATCGGGTTTGACGTCATGGGCGGTGTTGCGCTCGCCGCAGGCGGGTTCATCATCACCGCGACGGTCTACATCTTCAAGCTGGAGCGCTATCACACCATCGTCCGCTCAGCGGTGCTCACGGCTTTTCTCGGCTATGTCGCCGTGGCTGTCGGCTTGCTCTTCGACCTGGGGCTCCCCTGGAACATCTGGCACATGATCGTCTTCTGGAATCCCCATTCTCCGCTGTTTGAGGTCGGATGGTGCGTCATGCTTTACTTGACCGTCCTCTCCCTCGAGTTCTTCCCCGTGCCAGCCGAGGAGTGGAGTGCGCTGGCCAGAATCCGGCGGTTTCTGATCCAGTGGCGGCTCCCTTTGGTGATTGCGGGGATCGGCTTGTCGATTCTGCACCAATCCTCGCTCGGGTCGCTATTTCTAATCATGCCTTACCGGCTGCATCCGCTCTGGTATTCGCCGATCCTGCCCGTGATCTTTCTCATCTCGGCGATCGGGCTGGGCCTCATGACGGTGATTTTTGAAAGCCACTTTACGGCCTATCTTTACCGCCGCAAGCCTGAGACTGAACTTCTAGCAGGGCTGGGGCGTGCGGCGCGTTGGGTGCTGATTCTCTACCTGGTGGTCCGCCTGGGCGACCTGGCGTTGCGGGGACAATTGGGAGCGCTCGTTGGCTGGGGATGGCAGGCGCCCCTGTTCTGGCTTGAGCTGGCGCTGATGGCGGTCGTTCCGGCTGCGCTCCTGTTTGTTCCGACCGTCAGACGCTCACGATCCGGCCAGTGGGCCGCTGCCGCCATCGGGATTTTTGGGGTCGTGCTGAATCGGATCGACGTGGGCGGGCTGGCTCACATGGAGCGGGGAGAAGGATTCTACCTGCCGGCCTGGACCGAGCTCGCTATCAGCGCAGGCATTGTCTCGGCAGCCGCGCTCGCCTTCCTCTTCATCGTCGAGCACTTCAAGGTTTGGGAAACCCGGCCTGCCGATCCTGAGGCCGATCCGCTCAAGCTGCCGGAGTTCGACAAAATCGACACCACCTGGCTCGGAGTACCGGCGGTCGCGGCGCGCACGATGTATTCGCTCGCTTTCATCCTCGCCGCCTCCGTGGGCTTTGCATTCCTGGCGCCCGAGCGCGCGGCCAGCCGTGGCGTGCCGCCCGCTCCGGTTCATCGAGCGCGTGGTGGGGATACGCTTTGGGTGGATGGCAATCTGAACGGGTATGGCACGGCATTCAAGCATGCCGAGCACCAGAAACGCGAAGGGGGTGCGGCCTCGTGCGTGAAGTGCCATCACATGAATCTGCCCCGCGACCGGGACACCGGTTGCTACGAATGTCACCACGACATGTACCAACCTGTCGACTCGTTCCGGCACGACTGGCACTCTTCCCCGGAAGGCGCGCGCCTGGCCTGCTACGAGTGTCACGAGCGTGGGAAGGCGCGCAGCGCCGCGACCGCCAAGGACTGCTCCGCGTGTCACAAGGATCTCTATCCCGCCGGCGCATTAATCCAGGTGAAGCAATATCGGGCCGTCGGGTACGCACAGGCCATGCATCAGCTGTGCCTCGGCTGCCACGTGAAGGCCGCGCGGCAGAAAGGCAAACCGGACCTGGCGCGCTGCGCCAACTGTCACAAGGAGGGCATCGACCTCGTCGACGCCAAGGGTTTCAGCTATCGCACGCGCGAGTTGGCCGGCGCGCGCAGCGTGTTGCCACCGTATTGACATGATGAACATCATGATACCGCCGGAACTGGAAACGCTGCTTGGGCGCGGGCTCTTTGAGCACGTGCCTTTCAATGTGGCCTTTATCGACCGAGACTTCAACATCGTCGCCGCCAACAAGAGCTTTGAGGAATACTTCGGTGATTGGCGCCGGAAGAAGTGCCACGAGGTTTATAAGGATTCCTTGCGGAGATGTGCCGGCTGCCACGCCCAGGAAACGTTCGAGGACGGGCGCGTGCGCGTATCGGACGAGACCGGCGTGGACCGCCACGGCCGCGCCTGCCATTATGTCGTGCACCTGGCGCCGGTGAAAGATGACGGGCAGAAGGTGCAATACATCATCGAGATGACCATCGACCTGACCGAAACGCGGCGCTGGCAGCGGGAATACGATCTGTTCCTCGAGCGAGTGCCGTGCTGCGTGCTGGTGGTTGACCGGCAATTTCGGATCATCCGCGACAACGAGAAGTTCAGGCAGACCTTCGGAGACGGCCGGGGAAAGCTCTGCTACGAAGTCTGCAAGCGGCGCAAGACAATCTGTAAGAACTGCCCCGCAGATCTCACCTTCAAGGATAGCGCCGAGCACACCTCCAGCCAGGTCGGCGTGCACCGGGACGGCACCCCGGCGTATTATGTCGTCACCAGCTCGGCGCTCTCGCGCGGCGCGGGCGGCGTCGCCCACGTCATCGAAATGGCAACAGATGTCACCGAGGTCCGCCATCTGCAGGGGGAGCTGAGAGAGGCGCAGGATTATTATGAGAGCCTGATCCGCAACTCCGGGACCGGCATCCTCGCGGTCGACATGCTGAACCGGGCAAAGGTCATGAACCACGCCGCCAGGGCTTTGTTGGGCTGGAACATCGGTAGGCTGCCCGGACCACGGCGGCTGCGGCAGATGCTGCCGGCGGAGTTTTTTGCCTCTAACCTCGGGGAGGGCAAAGCGCTCGACTTGTCTGAGACCCTGATCCGCCCTCGACAGGGGCCGGAAGTGCCCGTCAGGTTTTCCGCGGTGGGACTGAGGAGCCGAGGAAAGCAACTCGGCCGCGCCGCCTTCCTGCAGGATCTGCGCGAGATCAAGAGCCTTGAGCAGGACAAGCTGGAAGCGGAACGTCTGGCTGCCGTGGGTCAGACCGTCGCCGGGCTTGCCCACACCGTCAAGAACCTTCTGATGGGCCTCGAAGGCGGCATGTACATGGTCGACAGCGGGCTCCACCGCGGGGACGCCGCGCGTATTGCGGACGGTTGGGAGATTCTGCAGCGTAACTTCGAGAAGACGACGGCACTGGTGAAGGATTTTCTTAGTTTCGCGAAAGGCCGTGTGCCCGACCTACGCCCGACGGATCCCGTCGCCCTCGCCCGCAGCGTCGTCGAATTGTATCGGGACGCGGCCCGTATGCAGGGAGTCGAACTTGTGCTCGAACCGGGGGAGGTGATTGCCGAAGCGCTCCTGGATCCCGATGGGATCGAGACCGCCCTGACCAACCTGGTGTCGAATGCCATCGATGCCGCCGCGCTGCGCGAGGCGCCGGGCGGCAAGGTCGTGCTGCACACCAGGGACGATGCGAAGGATCTCTTGTTCGAAGTGAGCGACAACGGCTGCGGGATGGATTGGGAAGTAAAGGGGAAGGTCTTCACGACCTTTTTCACGACCAAAGGGGGCAAGGGGACCGGCCTGGGGCTTTTGACCACGCGCAAAATCGTGCAGGAGCACGGCGGGCGCCTCGAGATGGAATCCGCAGTTGGGGAAGGATCGCTGTTCCGCATGCGTTTTCCGCGCCAACGCCTCCAGACGCTTGCGGAGGCGGCGGCTCGGAGCGTAAACGGGAAGAGCGCCGGCGCCGTGCCAAATGAGGGGAAATCATGAGCGATGCTGTGGTGAAACGTATTCTCGTGGTAGACGATGAGCCGGACGTCCGGACATACCTGTGCACTGCCCTAGAGGATGCCGGCTTTCTGGTCGAGACGGCGTCAGACGGCCTGGAGGCTCTGGAAAGCATCAGGCGTGAACCGCCGGACTTGATTTCTCTGGATCTCGTGATGCCCCGGCACTCCGGCGCCAGACTCTACCACGAGCTCCAGAAGGACAAGAAGCTCTCCAAAATTCCGGTCCTGATCGTCACGGGCCACGCGCGCGACGAGATGGGTCAAGCGGACTTTGAGGAGATGACGATGTCCGGTCCGGGCGTGTACCTCGAAAAACCTGTGCGCCCGGTGTCTTACGTTTCAGCGGTGCGCAGGCTGCTGGGGTTGGAAAATGCTGAGCCGGAACCGGCGCCGGAAGGCCTGCGGCGCGAGCTCTTTCAGGCTATGTCGGGCGCCGACCAGGAGGCTTTGCGGCGTGCACTCGACGCCTTGAAAAAGAAATAGGAGAATGACATGAGCGACCAAATTGCAGCGAAGACAGTGCTGATTGTGGAGGATGAGCCGGATGTAGTTGCTTACCTGCGAGCCTTGCTAGAGGACAACGGGTTTGCTGTAATGGTCGCTAGCGACGGGAAGCAAGGATTTGACAAGGCAAAGCTCTCGCACCCTGACCTGATCACACTCGACATCACGATGCCGGAAGAGTCTGGAGTGCGGTTGTTACGCAACCTGCAGAAGGATGCGGATACAGCCGGCATTCCCATAGTCATCGTGACTGGGATATCACACGAATTCAAGCGCTTCATCGAAACGCGCAAGCAGGTGCGCCCGGTCGCCGGTTACTTCGAGAAACCAATCGACCGCGAGCAGTTTCTCGCCAAGATCACTGAAATCCTGAGCGCCCGTGCGGTGTGAACACACGCAGTATTCTGTAAAGGTTCCGGTTTCTCCGCCTTGCTTGTATGTGGGGCGAGTGCTAAAGTGTGGGGCCATGATAAACTTGGATGTTGCCGCACGCCTGACGAGCCTCCTTGACGCCGCCCGCGGGACGGATGCGCCCGGTTTCGATACCGCCATGGTCCACCTCTACCGGGGCGAGATGCATCGCATGACGGTGTGGCGGCAGCGGCTGGACATTACCAGCAACTGGGGGATTCTTCTCACGGTAGCCCTCGCCACATTTGCCCTGGGGTCCATGCAGGTGCCGCACTACACCCTGCTCCTCGGGCTCACCATCATCGGCATTTCCATCCTCATCGAGGCGCGCCGCTACCGCCACGTTCATCACAGCAACTGGCGGCTCTACCTGATCGAGGTCGGCTATTTCAGCGAGCTGCTCAGCCCCTCCGACAACACGTATCGGCAGGTGTGGCGCACCATGTTGGCCGAGGACCTTAGGCATCCGCGCCAGACCATCAGCTGGTTCCTGGCCACCCGCGCCAGATTGCGGCGGAACTACCTGCTGCTGTTTTATTTCCTTGAAGTGGTCTGGTTCACCAAACTGTTCATTCACCCCAACAGCCCCAATTCGGGAGCGCAGTTTCTTGCCAGGTTTGCGGTGGGTGACCTGATCCCTTCCTGGCTCGTCGCCTTGACAGCCGCGATTTTCATTGTGGTGGCAACCCTGTTGGCGCTTACCTGTCCTACGCTCGAGGAGTTGGAGGATTGGAGTTCTCAGATCCAGGTGGGATCTGCTTCATCGCGAGGGGATTCCAGCCCTGCGAAGCAGAGCGCTGCGACGGGAGCCTGAACAAATGCCCAGGATTGAATCATGGGAAATCTATTTCTCGCGCTGTTTTTCAAACCCAAAAACCTCCGGCATCTTACAGACCTTCCAAAGGAGGAGTTCTCATGGAAGAATCGAGAAGTTCCGGTTCAACGCTTTGGAAATCAGAAGATTATTGGGCGGTGTGGCTGGGTCTCGGCATCATCTTCTTCAGCCTCATATTGTATGCCGGCGGCCATGCAGACGCACTCGGCAAGTTTGCCATCAAACCGCCGGCCGCCTGGACCTCGTCGGCTCAGGTGGTGAATCACCTGGGCGCTGCCTGGCCATGGTACCTGCTGCTTTTCGCGGCCTTCATAGCTATCTTCAGCATCAGCGTGGCCATCATGGGACGACGCGCGTCTGAGTACATCCCCGGATTTGCAGTGATCTACGCCGCTTCTGTCCTTATTCTCATACTTTCGAGCTCCAGGTTCGCGCACGCCTATAATCTGGAGGCCCCGCTGTTGGCCTTGATTCTCGGCCTCATTGCGGGAAACCTGTTCAGAATGCCCGCGTGGCTGGACACCGCATTGCGCACCGAGTATTACATCAAGACGGGCATCGTACTCCTCGGCGCGACACTCCCTCTAACCTTGATCGTGTCAGCCGGTCCGATCGCCTTTCTTCAGGCGACGATCGTCTCGGTGATCACGTGGGCGACGATCTACTTCGCGGCCACGAAGCTGTTCAAAGAGGATCCGGAGTTCGGCGCAGTTCTCGGCGCCGCCGGTGCCGTCTGCGGCGTGAGCGCATCGATCGCTGTCGGCGCCTCAGTCAAGGCCAGGAAGGAACACATCGCCATCGCCATCTCTGTTGTGACCCTCTGGGCAATCGTCATGATCTTCTTCATTCCGCTTGCCTCGCGGGCGATGAGGCTGCCGACCGCGGTTGCAGGCGCTTGGGTGGGGACATCGGAGTTTGCCGACGCCGCCGGTTTTGCGGCCGCCCAGGCATATGCTCCCCCCATGCCCGAAAAACTCCTGGTCGCCGTTGAAGCGGCGGCGGCCGGCACGGCCACCCCGGATCATTTGGCACTGATTCAAGAGCAGAAACACCTCTACGACAACGAAAACGCGATTCGCGCCTTCACCCTGATGAAGGTCATCGGCCGCGACATTTGGATCGGCATCTGGTGCTTCCTGCTGTCCATCGTTGCCGTGACGGTCTGGGAGCGGAAAAAATCCGGAACTCAGACGAGCCGCGTCAGCGCCGGCGTGATATGGGAGCGGTTTCCCAAGTTCGTGCTGGGTTTCGTAGCGGCGTCGATTATCATGACACTCATTGTGGAAGCTTACGGCGCTCAGGCGACCGAAGCCTTTGCCCGGTTGGACAGGGGGCTCATCACGCCTATCAAATCGCTGCGCACCTGGACATTCGTATTCGCCTTCCTGTGCATCGGGCTCACCACCCGCTTTCGAGAGCTGATCCGGTTCGGGTGGAAGCCTTTCTGGGCGTTCAGCATCGGCGTGCTGGTCAACGTGCCCCTGGGCTTCTTCCTTTCCAATGTTGCCTTCAGGGATTTCTGGCTGCGCATCCGCTGATCGATCCGGTCAGACGGATGCCGGGAGTGGAGAACGCGCGCAAAAAACCGCCCCGAAGAGGTTGGCGCGCCTTACGGAGCATGTTATGGCGCGATCCTTCTTTCCGGCCTGCTCGGAGATACGTTCCCCCGCAAACTTATCCGGTACGCGCAGGTGGGTCTCACCGACCGGCTTGTAGCCGGAAAGGACTTGTGGATCTGCCACTACTGCGGTGAGTGCTCCGATACCTGCCCGCGCGAAGCGGATTCCGGCGGGTTCATGGCCGCCGCGCGCCGCTACGCCATCGCGCATAACGATCCCACGCGGATCTCGAGACTCTTGTACGCCTCGCGCGCTGCAAATCTGGTGGCTTTTCTCGCTGTCACGTCTCTGCTTGCGTTCCTGCTGCTGCGCACTGGGGGTGCGATCACCGGCCGGTTCTTTGAGTTCATCCCTGGGAAAGCCGTCCACAACGTAGGGGTTGGCGTGGGCGTGATCGCCATGGTTATCATGCTGCTGGACGGCATGATGTGGGTCAGGGGTGAGGCCGGGAATCCTGTAGTCGTGACCAGTGGGCGCCGAATTCGGCAGGTAACGCCGGCTAACAACGGCATGCGGTCGAGCCGCAGCTGGTGTACCGTGCCCGAATCGCCGGGATCTTTAAGATGCGCTCCGTCTCCGCTTCGTCTGTCATGGAATGCCCGAGCAGATCGACCCAGAAATCGACCCAGTTGTGGTGGCTGGATGCATCCGTCGACGTCAATTGGCTTTCGATTTGGGTCAGGTCGCAACCCACTTCGCAGACCGAGAAACAGCCGGATGCAATCTTGATGCGCGCATTCTCCAGGTATTGATCCACCCCGCGAGGCAGAATCACATTCCGCAACTGCAACGCATCCCGCCATCCCGCCAGTACAGCCCAGCGCAGGCCATACTGTTTTAATACGGCCTCCTCTTGCACAGCTTTCGCGTCGGTTTTCCCCTATGTATCCATGATCATGATGATCGCTCCTTTGTTCGAGATGGAGAAGATCAAATGCCTGCGTGCTCCCCGGCGCCCAATATCGCGGAGTACAAGTGCTGAGTATTCCCGCCGGAATACCGTATGACACTTGATGATCTCAAAGGGGATGATGGCAGCGTGCCCAGTGGTATGTGTCGATGATGGGCGTGAACACCTTGTGTTTCGGGCGTCGTCTCGCTCTCCCCCAAGATACTTACGATCAGGTTTCCTTAACCACACTTTTTTCATATTATAACACAATCCCGCCTGTTTCTTCACCGCCTGATGAATCCGGATTCCGACGCCTACCGGCGGTTCATAGAGCGCGAAATTCGAAATCGAGCTCGACATGCGCAACAGCCTCCTCCATATCAGCCACATATAGATGCTATTGACCCCTTATCCATAGCCGGAGTGAGATTGATGAAGGACAGCGATTCAGACAGTAGAACATGGTCGGGCAAACAGAGCCGCGCGCGAAAGCAAGCGGGCAGTTTGAATTCTGCTCCGGTGCGGCCCATCGATATTGGTCCCAATTCCTTGCAGGCATGCGCTGAAGAACAAACTGTCAAATGCCCGCTTGCTGACGCGCACGGCTCTGTTCGCTTATGATTCATCATTCGTGCACATCCCGCCATTTTAATCCCAGGGGTGAAGGAACATCCCTTGACAGGTTGGGGCTGAGAGATCTAACGTTTCAAATTCTTAATAACCACTATCATTAAGCCATGAAAAAAACCGAGAAGCATCGAAAGGCAATCAGTGAGCACTGTGAGCGATGGACCATTCCACGCGAAGCGATCTTCGGCCTCCTCGTGAAGAGCCAGCAGCATTTGAGTGCCAAGGAGGTTTATGCGCTTCTTCAGATCTCGAACAGCGAGATCGGGATTGCGACGGTTTATCGAACGCTCGATCTGTTGGATAAGGCCGGGCTGGTTCGCAAGATCCAGTGCCGGGATGGCCATCTGCGCTATGAATATAAGAGGGGAGACCAGCCCGATCATCATCACCATCTGATCTGTACCGATTGCGGAAAGATCCTGAACTACCGGGATTTCGAGAAAGAGGAACTCGATCTGGTGCGAAAACCCGAGGAAATCATGGAAAAGAAGTATGGTTTCCTCGTCAGGGATCACAATATCGAATTTCTCGGACTCTGCGAACAATGCCGACCCGGAGGGCAGAAATTCCTGGCCAAACGCACCGGGCGGTGATCCGGCTTGCAGAGAAAAGGCTCAAGAAAGGCCCTATGCTCAGTAATGAGGGTGAGAAGTTGACCCGAGTGCTGGTGTGCACGCCCCGGGAGCAATATTTTCGCTGTGGCGACGGCGGCGCGCACAACATTCATGAGCCCCCGGACCCGGCGCGGACAAAGTCCCAGCACGACGCACTGAAACTCACCTTGCGGCGATCCGGCTGCGAAGTCATCGACGTCCCGGAGATGCCGAGGCACCCGAACTCGGTTTTCGTCCGCGATGCCGCTTTATGCGTGCCGGCGGGATTCATCCGCTTACGGATGGGTCTCGCAAGCCGGCTCGGCGAGGAAGGTTGGATGGCGGACATCTTGGGGTCGCTGGGTGAGCCCTGTGCAGGGCAGATCGATGAACCGGGCACGGTGGAGGGGGGAGATGTCATTCTTGCCGGTGCGGTGGCCTTCGTCGGTCTCTCGTCGCGCACCAACGCAGAGGGCGCGCGGCAAATCTCATCCTTGCTGGCCAATCTGGGCTATGAAATCCGCAGCGCGCCGGTCCCGAAGGCGCATTTGCACCTGGGCGGAGGCATGAGCGTGATCGGGTCCGGGCGCGTCTTATGCTGCGATGGCAAGTTTCCGGATGACCTGTTCGCCGGGTTTGACGTCATCCGGGTGGCGCACCGGAATGCCGGGGCGGGTAACGTCATATGTCTGGGCGCGAATGAAGTCGTCGCCGATTCCTCCGGAAGTGGGGACACCATCCGGGAATTGGAACGCAGCGGCGTCAAGGTACACGCCTTGAACCTGTCCGAGTTCAGGAAAGGAGCCGGCGGCCCATCCTGCCTCATCCTGCCTGTGGAGAGGACTGTCGAGCCAACCCCGTGTGCATGAAGGCTTCGAGCCCGCAGGCAGGCCATTGAAACATATCGACGGAAGAGCTAGCCGCAATGTTTGCTCGGGGGGCATCCAGAGGGTCCCTACTATTGGCCGCAACGCGATGGCGGTCTGCATACCTCGGCAGCAGCGCATTGCCAAATTCTTGATTGGCGCTGGGCGTTCCGGTATCATTCGTAGTTGTGCTGTAGATATATTTCCATATATAGCAACTATAATATAATCTCGACCTGAGGTTCCATGAGGAATATTCGCCGGGATGCGGGTGGGCGTCGATTCAGAGTTTTCTGAGAGCAGACTGCGGCGCGGATCATGGCCGCCACCTCTCTTAATGCTATCATGAGCGGAATGCCATGAACGACTTGATCCAGTTTCTCGTTCAACACGGCTACGGGGTCGTGTTTGGCTCGGTTTTGCTTGAGCAAGTCGGTATCCCCATTCCCTCGGCGCCCGTCCTGTTGGCGGCGGGCGCTCTGTCGGCAGGCGGTCGGCTTTCCTTCGCGCTCATCTGCCTCCTGGCCACAGCGGCGGCCGTACTGGGCGATCTGGTCTGGTATGAACTCGGCCGGCGTCGCGGCCGCAAGATGTTGAATCTGATCTGCCGCCTTTCACTCGAACCCGATTCCTGCGTGCGCGGTACCGAAGGTATCTTCGCGCGCCACGGCGGCCGCGCTCTGCTGGTAGCCAAATTCGTGCCGGGCCTGAACACGGCGGCGCCGCCGATGGCTGGGCTTCTGGGCATGAGTCTGCTGCGTTTCATCGCCCTGGACCTCGCGGGCTCTCTTATCTGGATCGTCACCTTCGCAGGCGCCGGCCGGCTGTTTAGCAGACAGATCGAGGGGCTGGCGCTGTTGCTGGCGCACCTCGGAAGTTGGTCGGTCATACTTGCCCTGGGCAGCCTGGCCGCCTACCTGGCTTGGAAACTTCTGCAGCGCCGTCGCTTTATCGGGCAATTGCGCATGGCCCGCGTCTCTCCAGAAGAACTCGAGCACAAACTGGCGGCAGGAGAAAATGTCGCCGTCGTGGACCTGCGCAATGACCTGGCCGTGAGAGCCGATCCCGTGCAGTTGCCGGGCGCGATCCGCATCCTGCCGGAGGAAATCGAGTCCAGGCATCATGAGATTCCGCGCGATCGGGACGTCGTCCTTTACTGCACGTGCCCCAATGAGGCCAGCAGCGCCCGGGCAGCATTGTTGCTTAGACGCAAGGGTATCAATCGCGTGCGCCCGTTGGCGGGCGGGTTGGAGGGCTGGCGCGACCGGGGCTTGCCCTTGGAAGCGGTATTGCCCCTTCTGCGTGGACAATGATGGGCTTCCGATCTCTCTATATCAGGTCCGCAGCCTGGAGCAGGCTCTGATTGGCGAGGATGTCCGGTGTGGGCCCGTCCGCGATGATTCTGCCCTTGCTGAGCACAACCGTGCGGGAAGTGATCGTACGCAGGAAATCGAGGTGATGACTGGTTACTATCGTTGTCACGGCGAGCTGGGCCAATAAGTCGGCAAGCTGACGCGCCGACCGCCCATCCAGTTCAGCCGTAGGCTCATCCAACAGGAGGAGCTCCGGTGACGCGATCAGGGCCGCGGCAATCGATGCGCGCTTCCGCTCGCCGATGCTCAACATGGTCGCCGGACGGCCTGCCAAATCACGTAGGCCAAGCTTGTCCAGCCTATCCAGAGCCATTCGCTGCGCTTCGGATATCCCCAAACCACGATTGACCAGTGGAAGAGCCACATCGTTTATGAGTGTGGGCATGAATAGTTGGTCCTCCGGATTCTGGAAAACCATGCCAATTCGCGCCAAGGCCCCTTTGCTGACTGCTTCCCCGCAAAAGCGAATGGAACCGCTGGCTTTGAGCAATCCCAAAAGGCACCAGAGGAGTGTGCTCTTCCCGGCTCCGTTTCCGCCCACGATCCCCAGGCATTCGCCTTCCGCTACCTGGAACTCGATGTTTTGCAGGACCGCCCGGTTCCGCTCGAAGCTGAAATTCAACCCTGTCACCGCCAGGATGGTCTTCACTCTACTAGACCTTTCAGCAGCAGGGCCGCATAGAAGCGCTCGGCTCGGATCGCGGCGCGCACAAACAGCGAGACCAGCGCAGCCGCAAGAGACCGAAAAGCCCAGTGGCCGTATGCCTTCGGAACCGCGCGTGATCTGGCATGGAGCAGACGGCCTGCTTCCACGACCAGGATCGATGCAAAATGACGGACGAACAGTAAATAGAGGATCAAGGCTGAGGCTCGCGATCCCGGGCGGATCGCGCCTGCAAGGTCAGACCAGGGAATCCATCGGAATGCCGCTGTGGTGAGCCAGAAGACGGCCAGTGTCTTTGCGGCAACCATAATATCGGGACGGCGATAGAGCCACTGAAGCAGGATCAGGGTCAGGACAAAAAGCGCGATGGGCAGCATTGCGCGCATCGCTTTGGAAATGCTTCGCCATGACGCGATGTTGATCACAAGGCTTACGAGCAGGGCGGCAATCTCCCACCCGGTATCGCGCATGAATGCCACCGCAACAGCAACGGACATTGCAAGCAGCGCAGGCATGAAAGATATGGGCTTCATTTCAGGATTTCTCAGCGCGCACGAAATACCAATCGGAATTTTCCTCTGCCTCGATCGCCACGGCTCCAAGGTCCTTCAACATTTGCGCCAGGACTGCCGCAGGGGGTAGAAAATCGACCTTCACGGGGCCTTCGAGGCTGCCGTGAAACGCATTCAATTCCCTGCTGCCCATCAGGTGCCCGACACAAATAACTCCACCCGGATGCAGAACGCGAAGTATCTGGCGCAAGGCAGAGGACTTTTCAGGCATATGAGGAAGCGCGCTGAAGCAGACAGCCAGATCAAAGCATGCGTCAGAAAAGGGCATGGCCTGCGCATCGGCACAGACACGGCCGATGCTTGTGCCCGGGAACTTGGTCGAATTGACCCTAAGCATATCTTCCGCCAGATCCAATTCCACCAGGCAGGTTGCAGAGCCATAGAGGTTCAGCAATTCAGGCACGAGAATGCCGGTGCCGCAGCCGACATCAAGGACGCGTCGGACGCCGGCTCTATGGGACCGCTTCAAAAATGTCGAGATCCTGTCGGTAGAATTCGGTGCGGCGGGAATGCAATCCCATTCGATAGCAAGGCTGTTGAAATAAGGACGTCTAGGATCTGTCTTCATCTGGAAGGAGTATTCCTTTCCTTGCTCTCAATCCGCACACGGCCAGCGGGACAACCACGAGCTGCAATGCCACACCCGGCAAGCCCTGAATGAGGCTCGCGGCCGATATCACTGCGGGTGGCAGCCCAAACTTTCCGGCCATCAGCCACATCAATCCGGCGGAGACCATGCGATCCAAGACCACGGCGGCAACCAGGGCGGGCCAGATCCGGGGTTTGCTGAAGCGATAGATCACGGCTGCCGCAGCTGCCATCAGCGTGCCTTCGATCGACATCACCAGGGCAATCGGAGGATAGAACGGCGGCATGCCGGTGAGCAATCCGCTTGCCACGGGCACGAGCGCGCCGGTCAGCGCTGCCCAGGGAAGAAGCGAAAGAAAACCGTTGAGCAGGATCGGGAGCAGCATCGGGAGGAATTTGCTTCCCAGGCCCACCATGTGAAAAACCATCGGCAGCGTGATGCCGAGTGCTGCCATGACGGCGCTCATGACCATGGACCGTAATGTTTCGGCTCTCATAGCGACGATTAAAACCTGAAGTTGAATCCGCCGATCGCGTTGATTCCCGGCATTGGATATCCCGCAACAACCTGGTACCGGCGATTGAAAAGGTTATCCAGCGTGATGAAAGCACTCACTTTTCTTTCCAACGGCGCCGTGCACTTTAATGTGATAACGGTATATTCCCCCAGCGGCTGCGTTCTGGCTGCGCCGGCCCATGTGCGTCCCACCGAGGTTCCCCCAACGTTGATGAAGATCCGCCCGGCGTCGAGATCCAGGGAGTAGTTCAGCTTGTGGGCCGGGACGTAGGGCGCGAGATTCGTGGAACGGAGGTATGCGTACCCGGAAGTAAAACTCAATCTGCGCAACGGCTGCCAGCGTCCATTGAGTTCGATCCCTCGATTGAGGGCTTGGCCTCCATTTTCCAGTTTCAGATTCGGAAATCTTCCGGTCGTGATGATCAAATTGCTTGCATCCGCGTAATAACCTGTGACCCAAGCCAGAAGGGACTGGGTGGGGCGCATTTGGAACGTAGCCTGGTAATTCCACAGGTGCTCGGGCTTCAGAGCGGGATTGGGTGCCGGGAAGAGGTAGAGTTCCCGTATGGTTGGATTTCGAAATCCTTTGCTCGCGGCGGCCGACAGCGAATATCTTTCGCCGAACCGGTAGATCGCGCCGAACTCCTGGACCACCATTCCCCCATAGAGCGAGTTGTGATCGTATCGAAAGCCTGCGTTCAGAACCAACGCATCTGAAACGGCGAAGTGGGCTTGTGAAAAAACGCCTCCTTCTGACACATGGTGTTCGCCGTAATCCAGAGAGGTCTTGATGTTCCGGGCCCGTCCGCCGAATCGAATGACATCCGTTCCGGCTTCCACCGTAAGCCGCGGTGTGATCAGATAATATTGTTCGAACCGGAAACCCTGCGTTGCATCTACGGAACGGAATCCGTCCCAGAGCATGTGATGACCATAACTGGAGTAAAAATTGACCGCACCCCACGAGCGCCCGCCGGAGTTTTCCAGAACCACATTGAATCCTCCGCGGCCAACATTGGCGAAGCGGCCCGACATAGGCGCGCTGACCGGCCCGGGATCCTCGACATTGAAATGGCCATAGCGGCCCTGGAGTGAAACTTTCCAGATCGAAGACAGGTCGTATCCGATCGCCAGAGTTCCGTCCTGGTTGTGAAAAGCCGAGTTGGGGCGGTCCCCGGACGTATGCTCGATTCCTGCCGTGAAATGATAAAAGCCGCGGCCGATTCGGGAGCCGTTGGAAAGCCGGTGTTGCCCCGTATTGTAGGACCCGAAACTGGTGGTGAATTCGGTAAGCATGCCTTCCCGGACTGGCGCCGGTTTTATTTCTATGGCCCCGCCCATCGCTCCGCTGCCATAACGAACGGAAGCGGGCCCCTGGGTGACGGACAAGCTTCCCACATCGGACAATGTATAGAAGTCCGGAATCGGATGGCCCATTAATCCCATGACATCGGGGCGGCCATCGACAACGACGAGCACCTGAGTGTTGGGGGAACCACCCATGCCGCGAATCATTACCGCGCCGGATGGGCTGTTGAGCCCATAGCCCATGACGCCGCGCCGCGTGACATAGGCCCCAGGAACAAGCTTATCCACGGCATCGAAGACGGTGCGGGCGCCGCCGCGGTCGATCTCAAGGGCTGTCCGCTCAGTCGTGCCCGTTGCCGCACCCTCCTCACGCACGACCACCTCAATGGTGGTGTGCACCGTCGCCGGCCTCAGTCGTACTGTCAGGTCTCTGCCGGGTTCGATATCCAACTTCAAATCGGAAGGATCAAAACCGGCTGCAGTCACGCGGATTTCCGCCGGCATTGCGACTTGTGCAGCCAGCTCGCCTTTCTCATCGGTCTGCTTTGAGAGGAGCTTGCCCTGACTGCGAATCGCAACGGCGGCGCCGACGATGACCTTGTCCTGCGGGTCCACCACGCGAATCTTGATTTCCTCGGCCCAGGCAGGCAGCGAACTGAGGCTGAACATCATAAGAAGTAGGGCCAAGTGTTTCATGATCCATCCTTCCGATTATAGTATTACGAATGCTAGAATCGTAATACTATGATTGCGCGGCTTCGAGAGTCAAGTTGTTTGTGATTACCTCCGGTGGAACAGGGGACATCACGATGTGGGAAGGTACGCTGGGGGTTGCAATTGAAGCGCAATCGGAGAGAATGGTAGCGGAATTCATCGGGAAGGAGTCGCCGGCTATGTCATCGCTGATTAGAACCGCCATTTCGCTTGATCGCGAGCTTTTGGAGGAATTCGACCAGATTATCGAACAAAAAGGTTACGGGAGCCGATCGGAGGCCATTCGTGATCTGGTGCGGGATCTTTCCGTAAAGTCGAAGATCGCCCGGAACAAGGTAATCGTGGCCACGCTTACCCTCGTCTATGACCACCATCAGCATCAACTTTCCGAGCAATTGATTGAGGCTCAGCATCACTACGCGGGAAAAGTGCTGGCAACAACTCATGTGCATTTAGATGCGCGGAACTGCCTGGAGGTCATCATTCTCAAGGGTCGTGGAGCTGAGATCCAGCACTTTGCAGACCACCTCTTGAGCCTTCGCGGAGTAAAACACGGCAAGCTAGTAATGACCGAAGCCGGGCGCTCGGGGCGATCCTGAAAGAGTCCTGCACGTGGCAGCTGAGGAGGGAATTGGCGCTGGCGATCAGGCTGATGATTTTGAGCGGGCCGCAGCAACGATGACAGAGCGGGAATCACGTGTAACTCGGAGTTTCTGTCTGTAGGGAGATTCAAGGCGCCAATGCTAGAATTGGTGTCCGGAAAGTACGGCATCATTCAAGGAGAGGCATAATGAAGGCAATCGGCATCTTTTTCATGCTTCTGGCACTCGCCATCGGTGTGGTGCCTCAGTTCACGAATTGTTCCGCACAGGGACGTGCGATCGAGCTCCCCGGCGGCAGGACGATCCCCATGAAATGCCACTGGACTGCCATGGCCGCGCCGGCGGTGGCGGTGCCGCTGCTGGTCGTTGGCGGGCTGATGTTCTTCAGCCGCCGGCGGGAAACTCTATGGGCACTCTCCTTGCTGGGCTCCGTTTTGGGGATTTTTGCCATCCTGCTGCCCACCTATTTGATCGGAGTCTGTGCCAGCGATGAGATGCTGTGCAACATCGCGATGAAGCCCACGCTGATCTTTGGCGGGGCTGTGACATTGGGAGCCGGCTTGGTCGGTCTTGTGCTAGCCGGCAAAATCCGATCGGGGCTCTTCACGGAAGCAGCGGGATCGGACTAAGAGATGAGCCTGATTCGCCTGGCCCTTCGGAACATCGCCGGAAACACTTTTCGCAGTTTCGTGGTGCTCCTGTGCGCGTTGCTGATCTCCGGCATGGCTCTGACAACCGGCATGATCCTGTTCGGCGCCGACAATAGCCTGCGCCTGGCAATGGACCGCCTGGGAGCGGATATTATCGTCGTTCCTGAAGGGGCTGCGGACAGAGTTGAATCGGCCCTGCTCATGGGCCGCCCCACCCAATCCTGGATGCCTGCCTCCGTCGTGGACCGGGTTGCCGCCGCGATGGACGTGCAGGCTGTTTCCCCTCAACTCTATTTGGCTACTTTGAGCAACGCCTCCTGCTGTACCGTGTCGGACATGTTTCTGATTGCGTACGATCCCAGAACCGATTTTGTTGTGACCCCCTGGCTGGAGAAGACCATCGGAGGCGTGCTACGTCTCGGCGAGGTGATTGGCGGTGCCGATGTCTTCGTTCCGGCGGGTGAAGAAGGAATCAAGCTCTACGGCTACCACGTTGCGCTCAAGGCGAAGATGGAGCCGACCGGCACCGGCTTGGACCGAAGCCTGTTCCTTACAATCGAAACGGCCCAGGAGATGGCGCGCGTTTCCAGGATCAAGGCGGAAAAGCCGCTGGAAATCCCGCAAAACAGCGTCTCGGCTGTCATGGTGAAGGTGCGTCCGGGCTGCAATCCCCGGGCCGTGGCGCTGAATATTTTGGTTCACATCAGCGGCGTGACTCCCATTTTGAGCCCCGACATGTTTCAATCGCAGCGCAAAGAGTTGACCGCTCTCAGGAATGGCGTGGTGATGGCGCTGATCATCACCCTGGTGTTCTCGGTACTGCTGATCGGACTGGTGTTCTCAATGGCGGCCAACGAGCGCCGCCGGGAACTGGGCGTACTGCGCGCGCTGGGTGCGACACGCTCCTTTGTCTTCCAGGTGCTGCTTTCCGAGGCTGGCCTGCTGGCCATGTATGGCGGGGTTGCCGGCGCCGCTCTGACCATCCTGGCGGTGGTGCTGTTCCGCAAGCTGATCATCGCCACTTTAGGGATCCCCTTTCTGGTGCCGGCACTGCCGATGTTGGCGGCTCTGATTCTTGGTGGCTTGGCATGCTCGCTGCTGACGGTTATGTTGGCAGCCATGTTGCCTGCATACCGCATCAGCCACGAAGACCCTTCCATCGCCATGCGGGAGTAAGGGCATGATTGTCTTTGAAAATGTCACCAAAGCCTACCCGGTGGACAAGAAGAATCGAGTGATCGCTCTGCAGGAAGTGAATCTGGAGATTCCGCATGGCGCGTTCCTGGTAATTACCGGCCGCTCCGGTTCCGGGAAGACCACGCTGCTGAACCTGGCTGCCGGGCTTACTCGCCCCACGGCCGGCCGGGTGTTGTTTGAGGATGTGGATTGGCGAAGCCTGCCTGATCACCGGCAGTCGCTACTCCGAAATCACAAAATAGGATTTGTTTTTCAGTTTCCGAGCCTGCTGCCATCCTTGACGGCCCTGGAAAATGTCGCGTTGCCCAGGATTTTCGATCAGGGCCGCGCCCGCCAAGGAGCCTATGAGCGCGCACGGGGGTTGCTGCGCTCCCTGGCTCTTGGCGATAAGCTCGGAGCCTACCCGCGCCAGCTGTCCGTCGGTCAGCAACAACGGCTGGTAATAGCGCGCGCCCTGCTGAATGAACCCGAAATCCTCCTAGCGGATGAACCAACCAGCGATCTCGACGAGCAGACGGAGTCCGAGATCATGGAACTGTTCCGGCAACTTCACGCAAATACCGGGATCACCATTGTCCTCGTGACGCATTCCACGCAGCTGATCCGCTATGGCACCCACTCGATCAAAATGGCGGACGGGCGGGTCCTGCCATGTTCGCTGCTTGAAAAGTGATTCCAGAGGATGACGTTGTTGCTGCCTTGCAGGCCTGGCGCTCCGCCGCGCGCGGATCATCGCTCAAATAACAGCTGACGATCATCGATGGTATCCAGGTGATCGGGCGGAGCGACTGGAGATCGCCGGCTTCATCCTAGTTTCCCTCTCGCATGCAATTCTTACATTTTCGTGAATCCCATAAGTGCAAGTCCTGCATTTGAGAAACCAAACGGCCAGAGCCCTTCCGATCAGAGCGGCTTCGCCCTATCGATGCAACTGACGTTCCATCCATCACTTCTGCCCAACAACCGATTCAGCCGCCGCCGAAGGGCCACTTAGGCACGGCATTTGCAACTACACCGGCCGTGATAATGAAATCACTGGAAAGGAAAAAATGAAAATGAGAAACATCAAGCAAATCATGGCTCTATCCGCAGCGTTATTGCTGATCTTCGCCGTCTCAAGCGCTCTTGCTCAAAGCAACTCCTCTGCTCAGATCCAGAAACGGCAAGGCGTCGTGGACGTCAACCGCGACGTGATCTGCGACATCACCGGCCAGAAAATCGGCAGTGGTGCAGGGACTGGCCAGGGGCAGCAGGCCAAGCGTTACCGACGCTCGCCCGTGCAAATTTACACGGCGCTGAAGACTAACACTCCGGCGTCCGCGGTCACTCACCAGCCTGCTGCCGGGGAGCGTGGCAGAGGGGGCGGCCAGGGATTCAAGACATTAGCCGAGCTTGCGACTGAAAACGGGCTTTCGAGCGAGGCTGCGATCCAGAATCTTGCCGCAAAAGGGATCCAAGCCAAGGCCGACGACAAGATGCGCGACATCGCCAACCGGAGCGGCAGGAAACCCTATGAGGTGATCGAGATCCTAAAGGGCAACGAAAGGAAATGAATGCTGCGCAAAGCCCTGCAGCCGGCATGAACCAACCGAACCGGTCACTCACCGGAGTTCTGTTCGCGAAGCTTTTTGTAATAGGAGTGGCTGGTGTAGAGGGCTGCAACTGGATTGTGCCCCAGGACTCTGTCTTTGACAACCAGGACCGTAGCCGGCGCCTGAGAATGCATGAAGAAGAGGCTATCGTGCCCGACGCACAGGCCGACAACAATGTTTAATTCGGTGCCCACATGTGCCAGCAGCGCCGCCTGGCCGATCGGGTTGCACAAAGCTTCGTACTGGCCCGGCCTCACTTTCTCCGCATCCTGCAGCCCGACGCTCTCTTTGTCGATCGAACCGACCTTACAGCAGACCGTGTGCACTTCGAAGCCGCGGCTGGAAAAGATCTCGCTCGCAAGCCGGGCCTCGTTCATGAGCCCCACGCAGTGAGCGATCCCGATCTTCCACTACTTAGGGTACAGTATGCGCCCTATTTAGGAGTGCCGTCCAGGATGTCGAGATCAGCGACACGGAGCAGCCTTCCCTGTCTGCCGAGCAGGCGGACGGCCGACATCCCGATCGGGTTGGGCGGGCACGACGAGCGTGCTGCAAAAAGACCATGTTCCCGGGTGTTCCGCTAGGGCAGCACGCGTTCGTGGAATGGCCCAGCGCGATCCAGCCATTAGATGAGCCAAAGCCTCTCGAAGCCCTCGACATCCATCAACGCCGCCTCGAAGGCTTCGTCGACAATGACTTCACCTTCGACGCCACAGCCCTAGGCTGTCTGGATTGGCGTCCCTTCTGCCATTTTAGATGGCGAGCGGATGACTCAGATCGGATAAAGTTGGAGCGTGGCGGCCCCTTCCTTGTACGGCCTCATGATTGCGATCGGCCTGAACCATGGCAGGATCCGAAAGCAGGGTCGCCATGATGCTGGGGCCCCTGAGCATGGTGGCCGCACGCCGTCTGGGGAGTCACAAGCTTGAGCGAGCCGGCCTTAAAAGCAGCAAGCGTAGCCGCGACAGTTGGGAACTCCGACAGGTACACCTTGATGTTTGCCGCCTGAAGTTTTCCGAGGGCCCCCATGCCGATGCCGCCGACAACCATGCCGTCCATGCGCTCGCCCGCAAGCGAAGCGAGCGGCTGGCACATGCCGTGGCTGTGGTTGAGATTGCGATTCGAGACGACCCGGCAGCTTCCATTCTCTGTATCGAGAATCATAAAAAGCGGCGCCGAACCGAAGTGGGCGCTAACCGGGCTTTCGAGCCCGCTGTCCTGAGTAACGGGAATACAGATATTCATGACGATCTCCTATGATTCAGGGTGCAATGTGCACCCGGTTTAAATGTTTTTGCAGCCCATCCATCGTCGTCGCCGGCCGCCGCAGTGCGCGGGCGCTCCCGCCTGTGGCTCCCCGATCTCAGCCGGGCAACGCGGGCAGTTGGCCTGGGTGTCGAGAGGCCCGTTCCATTCGCACTCACAAGCGGGACACCGGAAGCTGCGGATCTGCTCGGCGTATACGGAACCGCCCTCGATCTTGAGTAACTTGCCGAGGATAATCGCCTCGGCGACCTTGTGGCGCGCAGACTCCACGATCCGGCCGAAAGTAGGGCGGGACACGTTCATCCGCACCGCGGCGCGCTCGTGATATAGCCCCTCGAGGTCGGCTAGTCGGATGGCCTCGAACTCGTCGAGCGTCATTACTACCTCGTCGAGCTTGTGCGTGGGGATGCCCGCCGGCTTGAATACCGAAGCGACCGGCTGCGCCGAGATGCGCCGACAGCATGGTGGCCTGGGCATGATTACCTCCGCAGTTATTATAAGCATATGCTCAAAACAATCAAGGGAAATGTACACCTTCCCTCGCGACAACCGGGAGCAAGCTGCGTGGCGGACGGGGCTATCGATCTTGCGGTGCACTGCCGTGCGGTTTCTTGGCCACCGCCATCGGAACGCGCCACTTGATCATCGCGATCTTCACGCTGTCGTTCACGACGAGGCAGGAGACCATGGCATAACCCAGTACTGTGATCGTCTGCCACCAAGGCAATGGCATGAGGCCCGGGAGACCAATTAGCGTCAGGCCAGTACCCACGAGCGCGTTCAGCGTGAGGGCCGCCATTGAGGGTCTTGCTGGGCATCGTCGCCCAGAACCACCGGCGCTCCCTCGCAGACACGATGGAGAACACGGCAAAATAGAGCAGAGTCAGGAAGCTGAAGGTGTAGAGGGCATTGTCGTTGGTTCCCAGACCGAAGCGTGACCATCCGATGTACAAGAGGAGGAGAGTTTCCGCGACCATGGCCACGCCCAACACCGCGGACACCGTGATGAAGCCTCCGATGTTCCAGGTCTCCGGCTTCCTGGACGATCGAACGTGGTCGGTGGCGAGGGCGATCTTTGCGAAATCCGTCATGAAAACGAGCAGCAGCATCGCAAAGGCGGAGACGACGAACTTGCCGGTTACCACGAATGCGATGGCCACGAAGGCCGCCTTCAAAATCGTCCGGCTTATCTTGTTGATGATCCACGTCAGTACCCGCTGGTAGATGGTCCGCCCCTGCTCAACTAACGCCACGATGTTCGTCAGCCCTGGTTCGGTCAGGACGACGCTCGCGGCGCCTTTGGCGACGTCGGTTGCAGTGCTGACGGCGATTCCCACTTCAGCCTGGCGCAAGGCGGGCGCATCATTGACGCCGTCACCTGTCATGCCGGCCACGTGGCCCGCCGCCTGCAGGTGCCGCACCACAATGTACTTGTCCTCCGGATACACCTCGGCGAAACCATCGGCGCCCGCCAACAGGTCGACCGCCTCGTTGCCGGGCTGAGTGCTTGCGGCCTTCAGGTCCGCCACGCGTCGGATGTTCGCTAACCCGACTCCCTGACCGATCTCACGCGCAACCGGCAGCGCGTCGCCGGTGAGCATCTTCACAGGGACGCCAAGGTCGCGGAGTGCTGCGATGAGCTGCTTGGCGTCCGGCCGAGGCGGATCGTACAACGTCACCAGTCCGACAAGTCCGGGGGCGCCCGCCTCGGCGCCACGCGCCACCGCCAGCGTCCGATATCCTTTGAGGGCGGATTCGCTGACACGGGCCTCCAACGCCTCGATCGCCGGGGGCTGGAGACTGCAGGCCTGCGCCACTGCCCGCACAGCCCCTTTCATCACTCGAAGGCGCTGCCCGTTCTGTTCAACCACGGCCTCCGTCCGCCGGCTTTGCGGATCGAACGGCTTGAAGGAGACTGCCGTGACCGCAGGAACGGCATCGAATATGTGACGCTCTCGCGCCGCGGCGAGGAACGCCAGGTCGATCGGATCCTGGTTGGCCTCCTGGGACGCGAGCGCTCCGGCAAACAGCACGTTGGATTCCGTCGAGTGGTCCAGCGGGATCACACCGGTGACGGCCAGTTGGTTCATCGTAATCGTGCCCGTCTTGTCTACGCAGAGCACGTCCATCGTCGCGGCATCCTCCGCGGCGCTGAGGCGCGTGACCAGCACACCTCGCTTCGCCAGCTCCGCCGACCCGACGGCCATGCTGACTGTAAACATAACCGGGAGGGCGACAGGCACCGCGCTCATCAACAAGACAAGCATGAGCGGGACCATCTCGATGAGCGGCGCGCCGCGGATCAGCGACATGACGATCACCACGCCCAGCAGCGCGCCGACGATGACGAACAGCCAGCGGACGACCTTGGCCACCACCGCTTCGATGTGGAGCTTCGGGCGCGCCATCTGCACGAGTTCCGTGGTGCGGCCGAAGTAGGTCTGCGCCCCCGTCAGCATCACCACGCCGTTGCCTTCCCCCCGGCGGACGACGGACCCCGACGAGAGCACGTCGCCGGGCGCCTTGTCTGCATCCTTAGACTCGCCGGTGAGGGCTGACTGGTCGACGGCCAAATCGCCGGTCAGGAGCTTTAAGTCTGCCGGGATGATGTCGCCCGGGCGCATGCGCACGATGTCACCGGGGACCAGTTCCCGCGCGGGAATGACCTGCCAGCTCGCATCGCGCAACACGCGCGCACTGACCTGCAGCCGTCGCCGCAGCGTCTCGACGACGCCGGCGGCCCTATGCTCCTGCGCAAAGCTCAAGACGGCATTGACGACCAGCAGCGCGCTCACCACGGCGAGATCCGTGTATTTCCGGAGTACAGCCGACAGGACCATGATCAACTCAAGCATCCACGCTGACAAACCCCAGAATTTTCCGAGGAACGTGAGCACCGGGTGCCCTTTTTGTTCGACTACTTCATTGTAGCCGTGCTCCTTCCGGCGGGTGTCCGCCTCAGCGCGCGTGAGACCCGCCTCGGGATTCACGTGGAGCGCCGCGAGCGTTTCTGGAACCGACGCGGATGCGATGTCGGGCCCCTTGCCGGTGGATGGTATCGAGCGCGGGATCTCGACGCCAGATTTTTTCGTGATCGTTGGCAAAGTGACTATCCTCCGGTTCTCGTTACCCCAAGCGCGCCTTCGCAACCATAACATTTTGGATTCTCTGCAGTTCAGACAGTAGAGTAGCACAGTCGCAACCCCACTTTGGCTTGCTATCCCGACGGAGCCATTAAAACAAAATTTCCGCGGCTTCAGAATTTCCTGCTTGTTTTTTCAAAAGCTGTATGTG
>Ga0315284_10000623_pt1 | contig 48345 bp, 39 predicted proteins | sample YL17G09_16_MG_FD_203696 | JGI IMG/M metagenome (GOLD analysis project Ga0315284, IMG submission 203696) | Sediment microbial communities from Yellowstone Lake, YNP, Wyoming, USA - YL17G09_16 | ecosystem: Environmental > Aquatic > Freshwater > Lake > Sediment | place: USA: Wyoming | collected...
AGCCTCCCCGGAAGCCTGAAGGCATACTCGATGAGCTTGTGGTCAAGCAAAGGCTCGCGGGCTTCGAGGGAAACGGCCATGCTCATCCGGTCGACCTTGACCATGATGTCGTCGGCCAAGTAGGTCTTGAGGTCCAGATAGAGCTCGCCGTTTGTCCGGTCGAAGCCGCGGAGGCCGGCCAGCAATTCCGAAAACGGAAGGCTATCCTTGATCTTTGGGATCCCACCCAGCTCGGTCTTTAAGGCATCCGAATACAAGCTCTTTTTAGCCCGGCTCGACTGGAACATCATCCAGCGCAGATGCCTCAAGCGGCCGGGATGCTCGAAGCCCTGGCTGAACCGCCGCGTCTTATTCCAGAATCCTTTTTTCTGCTCAGAAGGCCTGAACTTGCCGACCGCCGGCCGGAGCGCCCGGCCCAGCAGCGGCATCGTCGGAATCCGGGCCAGCTTTTGGGCCTGGTAGTGCTCGTAGCCGCCGAAGATCTCGTCGCCTCCGTCGCCGGAAAGGATGACCTTGACGGAGGACCTGGCCATTTTGGACACCAGATACGTCGGAAAGATCGAGAAATCGCCGAAGGGCTCGTCGAGATGGCGGACGAGCTTTTGGCTGAGCTCGAGGGCCTGAGGCTCGAGGATGAATTCCTCGTGCTCGGTGTCGAATTTTCGGGCGATGCGCCGGGCATGGTCAAGCTCGTTATAGGAAGTGTCTTTGAAACCGATGGAGAATGTCTTGAGCGGCGAAGCCCCGAGCTCTCTCATCAGCCCGACGATCGCGGATGAGTCGATCCCGCCGCTCAAGAACGCTCCCAGCGGCACGTCGCTGACCAGCCTCAGCCTGACGGATTCTTTAAGCAGGGCGTAAAGCTCATCCATGACGGCGGGGAGAGACGCCGGAACCGGCCGGGCTTCGGCCTTCTCCTCGTTGTCCTCCGGGTAGATGTCCCAATATTTGACGATGGTGAGGGCTCCCTTTTTATAGGCGAGAAAACAACCGGCCGGGAGCTTATGGATATTTTTGAAGATCGAATAAGGAGCGGGGATATACTCGAGCGTCAAGAAGAGGTCGAGGGCCTTCGGCTCAAGCTCCCGCTTGACGCCGGGATGGGCGAGGATGGTCTTTAGCTCCGACCCGAAGACGAGCGTCCCGTCCTGGAGCAGCGTGTAATAGAGCGGTTTGACGCCGACTCTGTCCCGGACGAGCAGGAGCCACTCCTTTTTTTGGTCCCAGATGGCAAAGGCGAACATGCCCCGGAGTTTCTGGACGAACTCTTCGCCCCATTCCTCGTAGGCGTGGACGATCGTTTCCGTATCGGACCTGGTGTTGAACGTATGGCCGCGGCCGATGAGCTCTTCCCTCAGGTCCGGGAAATTATAGACTTCGCCGTTATGGGCGATCCAGATCGTGCCGTCCTCGTTCGAGAGCGGCTGATGTCCGCCGGCCAGGTCGATGATGCTCAGCCGGCGGTTCCCCAGGCCCACGTTTTGGAGGATGAAAATGCCCTCGTCATCCGGGCCCCGGTGGACGATCTCCCGGCACATGGCCGTGAGGATGGCAGGGTCGATGGGCTGGCTGCTGGAAGTCCTGGCGATACCGCAAATTCCGCACATTTACTGCCTTGGAATGACATCCAGCTCGAAAAAAACCCCCAGGAACCGCTTTTCCCCGCTGGACTCGATCTCGAAATAGGGGATGGCGCCTTTGGCGGCCTTGATCTTGATCCTGTGCAGATTGAGGTCCTTGATCTGGACGCCTTGGCCGACCGGGAAGCGGAGCGTTCCCCATTCTTTAGAGCCGAGCGCGATCTTTTGGACCTGCCCGTCTACCGAGACCGAGATCTCGTTGGCTTGCCGGGGATTGTTCAGCAAGTGAAAAACGAGCTCCTTGACCGGGAAATAGGTCTTGAGAATGATATCCGCTTTTCTGTCGCCCCTCGTCCACCAGCCGTTTTCCCGCGGATGTTTTTCGTGGAAATTGTCGTCGAGAAAGTAGAGAAAGCGGTCGTCGTACAGCGGCGTCCCCCATTGCTGTCGCCTGGCATGTGTATTGGTATTCGTGGGGAAGTTGTTGACCAGGGTCATTTCTACAGGCAGGAGAGTGAAGGGAAATTTCTTGCAGAATAAGGACGGACTGGACGAGGACTGAAAGGGATTGATAAGGATTTGACCGATAAAGACCGAAGCCGCAATCCAGGACAGGATGATTTCTTTATGTTTAATTTTGATACGGGGCAGGAACAAGAACAGCGGGTAGATATTGAGGAAATAGCGGTTGGCCAGCGATCCCCCCCCGCCGCCGTAGTTGTCGGGCATGAGAACGATATAGATTAAAATCTCCCCGGCCAAGGCGATCAGGATCAGCCACCGGTCCAAAGATTTTTTGCCGAGGAAAAACAGGATGAGAAACAGGAAGGCCGGGAAAAAGTACCAGGCGACGCCGGTGAACCGGCCGAAGAAGTAATAAAAAATATTGTAAAAAATGAATTTGAACGGATACAGAAAGCGGCCGAAGTAGCCCTCCGACGTCATCGGATTCGAATTCCGGGCATTGTCGAACGTGACGCCGTCTTTTTCGTACGGGAATTCGAAATAAAAAGTCTTGCGCTCCCCTCCCTGGAAGTTCCATCCCGAGGATGTGAAAACGGCATTCGACCCGAAAAAGAGGCCGGCGCTGAGGGCGAACAGGAGAATCATGGCCGCGGTTTTAATAAATTTTTTTTTGAGCAGGCTCCATAGGATAAGCGGTCCCATGAGAGCCACGTTGGGCGGCTTGGAAAAAACGGCAATGCCGGCAAGTATCGCTGCCAGATAATCCGACGATTCTGACAGCAAAAACGCCTGGAATCTGCCCATTTTCGCCTCCGGGGCGGCCGGCGGCGCTTCTTTCCTTCTTATTTTATAGAGCCAGAGAAAGAGCGCTGCGAAGACAAGGAACAGGTTGAAGAAATCGGGGGAGATCCAGAGAAAATAGATGCCGGCGACCGATGCGAACAGGAAGGTGAGGACCTGGAGCAGAGAAAGGCCGGGGCTGTTGGAAAGCGAAAAATAGGCTAAACCCATGACCAGCAGCAGGAACAGGAGCAGGGAATGGAAGACCATGGGGCCATTGGCGCCGAAGACTCTGACAAAAGGAGCGGCGAACAGGGCATAAGCAAAGGATTTGGCGTAGTAAAGCTTGCCGTCCGCTGCCTTCTTGAGGAAAATGCCGTTGGGCCCGGCCCCGAAGTCCTCATAATAGCGGATCAGGTCCTTCTTGGTATACTCCAGGTCATTGTCGAAGGCGATGCTCTGGGCCATGGCGTAATAGACGGCCTGGTCGGCGGATAGAAAGCCGTTATGGACGGCCGGAAGGTTGATGAACAAGGAGAAGCCGAGAAAAAACAGGGCCACCATCCACAAGGCCGCCTTTGCGATTTTCTTGTCCTGGTTCATCTGTTCATTCAATACCATAAGCAGGGGGCAAATTCAACTTGGGAAGACTCGGAAGAATATGCAGAATTTCTTTATCGGCCGGGCATCAAGCCCAGGTAAGCGGAAATGATCCGATCTCCCCAGACCAGGGCGATCCAGGCCGCGGGCGCCAGGAACGTCCCGTAGGGGAGGGAGTATTGCATGTCTTTCTTTTTGATGAGCATCAGGGCGACACCGACCAGGGCCCCGGTAAAAGAGGCCAGAATCAATGTCAGCAGGGTTTTTTGCCAGCCGAGAAATACGCCTACGAGGAGCATCATCGTCACGTCGCCCATTCCCAGGCCTTCCTTTTTGCGGAGGAGATAATAGGCTCCGTAGATGAACAACAAAAAGCCCGCTCCGACCGCAGCTCCGATGACGGCCTTGAAAAATGTCAGGTCGGGGCGGAAGAATGAATAGGCCAGGCCGAGGATGGTCCCCGGAAACGTAATCCTGTCGGGCAGGAGCTTGTGATAGTAGTCGATAAGGCCCAGCGCGATGAGGGCGCTGGAAAAGAGGCAGGCGGCGAAAAAGTGAGCACTGAGAGCGTACTTTCCATACAGGACCAGGAAAACCGCCGGCGTGAGCAATTCCACCAGGAAATAGGAGAAGGGAATTCTCTGCCCGCAATGCCGGCATTGGCCCCGGAGGAGGAGGTAGGAAACGGCGGGGATGTTGTCGTAGAATTTGATCCGCTTTTTGCAGGAAGGGCAGGTCGACGGCGGATGGAGGAGGCTCAAGCGGAGGGGAACGCGGTAGATCACGACGTTGAGGAAGCTCCCCCAGGCCAGCCCAAAAAGCGCGATGATGATTATCTTTTCCAAGGGATGACCGCGGTTTTGACGTCTCCGGTCTTTGGGTCGTAGACGTAGTCTTTGTTATCGTAATCCTTGGGGATGAAGAGGAGCAGGCCGGCCGCGACGATGCCGGAGAGCTTGTCCGGATACCGGCCGTATTTGGCCTTGTATTTTTCGAGGACGGATCTGAGACCGCGGATGTCCACGGTCGCCTTGATGTTGTAAAGGTGGTTGGAGGCGATCTTCTTGACCCGCTCTTCCTTGGCTGTTTCATAGACTTCGAGCCAAGTCTCCCAGGCGGTTTTGATATCCATAACCTTGAAAGCGGCGTTGGCGTAGAGCCTCTTGGTGATATCCGGAGCGCCCGGAATGTCCATGGCTTTTTTGTAGTACTCCCTGGCCAGGGGGAAGTCCTTTTTATAGAGCTGGGCGTAATGGCCGGCCTCGAGAGGGAAGATCCATAGATCCGGGTTCTTGGCGAATCCCATGTCCAGCAATTTTATGGAAAGCGCGACGTCCTTGATGTCGTAAAGGGCGATCAGGGCCCCGACCTCGTACGGGTCGACGTAGCGGGGATCGAGCTCGGAGATGATGGAGAAGATGTGGACGAAATGATCGAACTTGTCGGGAATGGTGGTATTGCCGAAATACTGGATAGCCCAGATATAGACGAGATCGGCCATGAGCGAGGAAAAGCCGAACGTGACCATCTTCAAATACTTTCCCGACGGGATGTAGATGATGCTCGAGCCGGGGATTTTTTGGCGGGAGACCTTGTCGATCTCGAGCTTCAGGCCCATGAACAGAAGACAGGACAGGCACAGGATCAGGATGAGAGAGACGTTTTTTCTCATCGCTTAAATGAAGTCTCTCCGCCGGAAGACGAGAATGGCCAGGCTTAGGATGAAAACAGTGTAGAGGAAGCCGTAGGCCGCGGAGTACAGCAGGACCTGGGGCGGAATGGTCAGGCCGTGGACGACTTCGGCCTTGAAGTTGAAGTTTTCGAGGTCGGGCAGGATCGTATAGACGATCTGGGCCATGACCTTGAGGATGCCGGCGGGGATCTTCTTGATCAGCGTCTCCAGGCTCCAGGAGAAATGGCCGATGAGATAGAAACAGAGGGAGAACAGCGAGCTGAGGATGGGCGTGGAGAAGCTGGAGAAGAGGATGGCCACGGCGGTGATGAGGATGAGCTCGATGAAAATATAGAGAATGGCCAGGAGCATTTTCCACTCGACGGAGAAGGTGTGGAAGAAAACAAGGGCCAGGAAGATGACGCTCATCAGGGCAAGCATGACCAACAGCGTCAGGACCAGGCCGAAGAACTTGCCGAGGAGGAACTCGTGGCGCCGCATGGGCTTGGAGATGAGGGTGAAGATCGTCCGCTTTTCGATTTCTTTGTAGACCAGTCCCGTCCCGATGAGGATGGCCATCAGGGCGCCGAAAAAGGAGATGGAGGCCAGCCCGACGTCCTTGATGATTTTGGCCCGGTCGCCGACGGTGAGAAGGGCCAGGATGCGGGAAACAAGGATGGACAAGGCGGCGAAAAACAGGAGCAGGTAGAGGATGCGGTCGCGGACGGCTTCCTTGAAGGTGTTGAGGGCGATGACTTTGATCGTCATTGGGATTTCACCATCTCCACAAACAGGTCTTCCAGGGTCTGGGTCCGGGGGATGAGGGAATGGATTTTCGCATTCCTGTTTTTCACGAGGTCCAGGATCTCCTGGATTTTTTCTTCGTGGAAGACTTTGATCAGCGTCCGGCCGCCGTGGGCGGAGAGGCTCTCCCCGAGCCCGGCCAGGTCTTTGGCGGCGAGCCCGGACAGGGTGATCTCGGTGAACAGAATTTTTTCCGAAATCAGGTCGGTGAGCGGTCCCTGGCTGAGAATCTTCCCGTCGACTATGATGGCCACCCGGTCGCAGATCATTTCGATGTCCTGGAGGATGTGAGAGCAGAGGAAAACCGTCTTGCCTTCGGCCTTGAGCCGGATGATGATGTCGCGGATCTCCTTCCGGCCGAGCGGGTCTAAGCCGCCCAACGGCTCGTCGAGGAGGACGAGCGAGGGCTCGTTGACGAGGGCTTGGGCCAGCCCGATCCTCTGGAGCATGCCGCGAGAGAACTTGCGGAGCTGGAGGTCGCGGGCCCTGTCCATACCGACGAGATTGAGGAGGGAGGCGACCCTCTCCTTACGCTCATCTTTTTTCACACGGAAGAGCTGGGCATAGAAATCGAGGAATTCCCGGGCCGTGAGATAGTCGTAGAAATACGGATTTTCGGGCAGGAAGCCGAGGCGTTCCTTGGCCCTCGGCTCAAGGTGCGGCTGGCCGAAGATCTCGATCTTGCCCCGGTCCGGAAAGATGAGGCCCAGGATGCACTTCAGGGTGGTCGTCTTGCCGGCGCCGTTAGGGCCCAGATAGCCGAAGATCTCGCTCTCGGCGACGGAGAAGGAAACGCCCTTGAGGATCTCTTTTTTCTTGGGGATGAAGCCGACCTTGAAGAACTTATGGACGTTTTCGATGGCCAGCACCGTCTTCATCGGGTTTATTATATGAATTTAAAGGAATGGGGTCAAACCTCAACATTCAACAGATTTTCCGTGGACGCGTTTTCTTAAGTGCTTTCCCGGTTGAGGATGCGGAGGCTGTTGGGGCGGGGGCGTTTCCGGAACATTCTCTAATCCGGCACGACGTGTTGCAGCGCGTCCGGGTTGATCGTGATATAGAAATCGTTGCCCAGGTAGAGCAGCGGCGATATTTTGCGCACGTTCAGCACGCCTTCGACATTGAAGCATTTTTCTCTTTCGTGGACGGCCAGGACCTCCCCGGCAAACAAATCGTGGTCGCCGAAAGCCCGGATTTCTGCCAGCTTGCACTCGAAGGAGACGTAGGCTTCTTCGATGACGGGCGATTGGATGACTGTGGAGGGGGCCAGCTTGACCTGGAATTCCTTGAGCTTGTCCATGTCATAGGCCGATCTCCGTCCCATCTGGGCGGCAAGCTTGACGGTCTGGAAAGCGAGAAAATTCACCGTGAACTCACGGGCTTTGGATATAAGCTGGTGGGTAAAGCGTTTCTTGGAGACCAGCACACCGAATAAGGGCGGCTCGAAGGACAGGGCGGTGTGCCAGGCGCAGCTCATGAAATTGGTCTGTGCTTCCGATCGAGCCCCGACGAGGGCTACCGTGTAGGGGTAGAAATACTGGAACTTTTTGAGTTGCGACGATATTTTTTTCATGGCCTCCTCCGTTTGAGATGCATGGTGCCAGTCCTAATCGAGCCCTTTGATCATGCGGGCGTTTTGGAGCAGCCATTCCTGGGTGAACAGATGCTCCCGCTTGAGGGCCAGATGGAGCTTGAGCTCGTCCTTGATCTCGCCGTCCGGCACCATGGCCACGAGCTGCTCATCCTTGGCGATCAGGTTCTGCTCGGCGGGAACCAGGCTTTTTAGGGCGGACAGCCGGCTGCGTCCGGGATACGAGACGGGCATGGGGCGAAGGCTTTTTTCCTCGCCGGAGGACGCCTTCTCCGCATTCTCGATGCGGATGACGCTGCCCATCTTGACCAGCAGCCCGGCATTCTTGTCCCAGTGCCTCATGTGGTTGATGGAGTTCTTGAACAGGCGCTGGCTGAGGTCCTGGTGGCCGCTGAAGAGGATGACGTATTTGAGATAGCGGTGCATGAGCTCGTTTTCAAGACGCATGATCTCATGAAGAAGCGCCGCGTCTTCCCGACGGTCCACTTCGGGATTGGCCTGGAAACAGAACTCCCCGGCCTGGCCTTGTTTTTCCAGCGTCTCGATCATAAAGTCGAACTGTCGGGAATGGCGCACCTCGTCATAGGAGATATTCAGGATCATGTTCAGGACCTTGGGATAGGCGCCCTTTTTAAAACGGGCTGTCTGATAAAGGTCGGTCACGAGGTCTTCGGTGGCCTTGTCCCGCTTGAGGTTGTCGATAACCTTCGGGTAGCGGATGACCTCATCGGTTTTAAAAGACGGAACGCCTCCCATCTGGGTGATGATGACGCCGAGCTGGAGGGCGTGATACATCTCGTCGATCCCGATCTGGATGGTCTGGGCCCGCGCATCCGTTTTCTGCTTCATCACGGGATCTTCGTAGAAGAATCTTCCCTTGGGCATGGAATAGGCATGGAGGAGGTACTCGAAGCTCACGGCCCATTCATGCTCCAGGGCGATGTTCAGGAGCTTGATGGTGTCTGCGGCGGTGCCGATGATGCGCCCGATTTTTTTCATGGATTGATCTCCTTGGAACCTATGTCCCCAAATTATAGTCAGGTTTCAATGGAAAAGCAAAAAAATGCAGAGGCTAGTCCCTGCCGACCTTTGGGGGGGAGAAAAAGGGTTGATAAATTCACCCCATAATTGATCCCAAGAGGTGATTGATCGGCCATTTTTCATATGTCAACATATGGGCATTCGCGGCCTTATGGTGCGAGTAGACCTCATCCAAGGCTACGCCAAGGTTGTGAAAAGGGGAGAGGGCTTTTGGCCCTCTCCCAACCCCTCCTTTCAAAGGGCTCCCTTGAGTCGATATAGAGTCAAGGGAGTACTCTATATTGCTTTTTCCGGTCTTTCCGTGTAATTAATATCAAAGTAATAATTAAAGTGACATCCCTGTTCGGGCGGCGCTTAGGCCGCCCGCAGCCCCCGGGCCCCGGGGAACCAGTCCCGTCGGTTCCCCCCGTCGGAAAAGCCGACGGGGCCCCCCTCCGCTACGGGGGCTTGAGGGCGGCCTAAGCGCCGCCCATACATTGTCACTTTATTTATTGCGTTTGTATTAATACCCTAAAGAGATGAAACGAGAGACGACGGACGCCCCGATCCCCAAACTGCGGCCGGACTTGGAAATCGTCCCGACGACCTACCAGGGCCAGCCGGGTTATATTGTCCGGGATCTTCTGGGCCTCATCCAGAAGCCCTTGCTCCTGCAGGGAGACGCCCTGAACCTGCTGAGCCTGGCCGACGGAAAACGGACCGTCCGCGATCTGCAGCTGCTGCTTGTCCGCGGCCGAGGCGGTGTGTTCGTCAGCGCGGAGAGCATCGAAAAACAGTTCGCCGAGCTCGACCGGATTTTTTTATTGGACAGCGAGCGGTACCGGGAACGAAAACGTCAGCTGGTTGATGCCTATGCCCGATTGAAGGTTCGGGAAGCCGCCCTTGCCGGCCAAAGTTATCCGGGCACAAAAAAAGAGCTCGAGCGATATTTGGATTCGATCCTGGAGCTTGGCCAAGAAGGGAGCGGAGACAAGGACGGCGGAGCCGTTTGCGCTTTGGCCGCCCCGCACATCGACTTTCCCATCGGCGGCAAGCTGTATGGCCAGGCCTATTGTGCCGTCCGGCATCTGCGTCCTCAAAAGATCATCGTGCTCGGCACCGGACACGGCCTGGACGAGGGATATTTTTCCCTGACCGAAAAGGATTTTGAGACGCCTCTCGGACGGGCTAAGACGGACAGGGCCTCGGCCGAAACCCTCAGAAAGGCCGGGGGCCGGGCCATCGCTCCCCATGACCTTGCACACCGCCGGGAGCATTCCATCGAGTTCCAGGTTGTTTTTCTCCAGCGGCTTTTCGGCGAGAGCTGTTGCCTCCTGCCCATTCTCTGCGGATCGTTCACGGCAAAACTGGCCCGGGTTTCCCGGGCTTCAGAAATCCCCGGGGTCGGAGGTTTTCTCCGAGCCTTGAAAGCGATCGTCGACGAGGCCGGCGATCGAGGGCTGATCGTGGCCGGCATCGATTTTTCTCACATCGGGCCCAAGTTCGGCCATCGTCAGCGGGCCGCTTCGATGCTCCTGGAGGCGAGGCAGCATGATCAAGCGTTGATCGAGGCTTGTCTAAACGGCGATGCCGTGGCTTTTTGGGGGGCATCGAAACGAGTCAAGGATGAATACAACGTCTGCGGTTTCTCCTCGCTGGCCTGTCTGCTGGAACTGCTGCCCCCGTCGCGCGGCGCGCTTCTCGGCTATGATTTCTGGCAGGAGGAAGCGACCCAGTCGGCCGTCAGCTTCGCCGCCATCAAGTTCATGAAAATATAGGAGCCTACGGAAAAGACACGTGCAATATAAACCCAAATTTGCCGAAAGAAATACCCGACGGGTCCTGTCGTGGTTCACCCCCGGCGCCCCCTCGCGGTCTATCCTGTAATTCTTAGGCAGGAGGATGTGCGGCATCAAGCGCTCGGGTCGGCGGGGGGCCCCCGAACCACGCCACCCGTCGGGCAGGGGCTCTATCAGTTGATTTTGTGGAAAGCCAAGCACTTTAGGCTAATGAGCTGTTCCTATCGGCAAGTTTGGGTATAAATCGTTTCCTTTGTATTAGGCTTTCCTTCTTGTATAATTTAATGGATGACTGAAGCTCCGAAGGGAGGCGCCGAATGAAAAATCGCTTTTTCGCCTTATTCCTGGTTCTTTTCCTTCCCGGCCTGATTTTCGCCCAATCCCCGGCGATCTTTGACAAATACTTCCTCGATAAGACTATGCGTGTGGATTACTTCCACATCGGCCATGCCAAAGAGGAGCTGGTCACCCTCGACCAGGTCTATCAGCAGGGCATCTGGGCCGGCAGCAAGAAGAACCTGATCGATGGGTTCGACTACGGCCGCTATTGCATCAAGGTCTACGATTTTGCCTCGGGAACGCTCATTTTTTCCAAAGGATTCGACAGCTATTTCGGCGAGTACCAGACCACGGCTGCCGCCGGACGCGGCGTGAAGCGGACCTATCATGAATCCGCGCTCATTCCCTGTCCCAAAAACAAGATCAAGTTCAGCCTCGAGTCCCGCGACCGCCAGAACCTCTCCCATCCGGTCTATAGCTCGGAGATCGACCCGGCTTCGATCACGGTTCTCAAGAAGCCGCTGTCTTCAGGTGTGAAGGTCTTTGAGCTCCTCAAGAGCGGCGATCCCCATCAGAAAGTCGATATCGCCTTTATCGCGGAAGGCTACACGTCGAAAGAGGAGCCGAAGCTCAAAGCCGACCTGGAGCGGTTTGTCCAGGTGCTTTTCAAGCTGGAGCCGTACAAAAGCCAGAAAAATCAATTCAATATTTACGGCGTCTTCAAGGCTTCCGATGACAGCGGCTGCGACGAACCGAGCCACGGCAGTTTCAAGAACACGGCCGTCAACGCCACGTTTGATTCGCTCGGCTCGGAACGCTACGTGCTCACGGAGGACAATAGGAGCCTGCGCGACATTGCCGCCCATGTTCCCTATGACGCGCTCTTCATCATGGTCAACCACAAGCGCTATGGCGGCGGGGGCATTTACAATTTTTACTGCACGTTCACCGTGGACAATCAATGGTACGAATACCTCTTTCTCCATGAGTTCGGGCATTCCTTCGCCGGGCTCGGCGATGAATACTACACCTCGGATGTCGCCTACAATGAATTTTATCCCAAGGGCGTCGAGCCGCGGGAGGCCAACATCACGGCCCTTCTCGACCCCAAAAACCTGAAATGGAAAAAGATGGTCGGACCGGGCATCGAGATTCCGACGCTTTGGGAGAAAGCGGAGTTCGATCAGAAAGACAACGCCTACCAGAAAGTCCGGCAGGACATCAATGACAAGATCGCCAAGATGAAGCGAAGCGGCGCGCCGGCGGCCGAGGCGGCCAAGGTGGAAGCGGAGTCCGAGCGCCTGTCCAAGGAACATGCGGATTGGGTCGATCAGTTTCTCGCCAAGAGCAAGTATGCCGGGAAAATCGGTGCTTTTGAGGGGGCGGGATATGCGGCCAAGGGGCTGTACCGGCCGGCCTTGGACTGTCTGATGTTCACCAAGGGGACGAAGCCTTTCTGCAGAGTCTGCGAAGAGGCTGTCCGCCGGATGATCCAATTTTACTGTGAATAAGCTAATTTTTATTCAGTTTTTGATTTCTTTCCGATTGGAGGCTCCGATGATGATCAGATTCCTTAGGACAACCGCTCGGTGTATTCTTGCCGTATTCCTTCTGAGCAGCCTGGCTTCTTGGGCCGCCCAGGACCGACGCAGCGTGATCTATGACCTGGGCATGGAGCTGGAACGGCTGTCCACCAGCTTGGCCCAGGAAAGCTTCGACCACTTCAAGGGTTGGAACGGGACGATCTCCGACCAGGAGCAGGCCATCCTGTTCAAGTCAGAGGCCTTTGCCGCTTCCTGCCGTCTTTTTTTGAGGCTGACCGAAGCCCGCTCCGGCTATTACCGGGATGATTTTTTGCGGACGAATATCTACAACGCCTTCACCTATCTGGCCGGCTCGTTCAGCGACGCGGAAGAGGAAATGCGAAAAGGCGGCGTGATGCCCTACTCTCTTTCCGACTGCCGCAAGATCCTCAGCCGCATGGAGCGTGAGTTCTCGCAGTGGCCGGCGGCGGACAACCTGGCCTACCTGGACCAGAGGTACGTCAAGGCCAGGGACGCCACCGTCTATTTGATCGAGCGATCAGGCATCGGCAATTACGTCCGCCTGCCTTTCAAGAACCTGGAAAGCCTGTGGCGCTATAACTATGACCGCAACCGGGGCAAGGACCCCTGGAAGTATCTGGTTGAAGTTTCTTATAACACGCTGGACAAGATGAGGAAAGGCCGGATGATCGACCTGACCTTTGAAGACCGGATGGTCATCGAGCAGGGCGCGCGCCGCGACCGTCCCGTCTATTTGATCGAAGGCGGAAAAAAACGCGGGCTGACCCGGGCCGATCTCGTCAATCGCTACGGCGGCTGGAGCAAAGTTTATGAAGTGCCGCGGGAGGTCATCGACAGCTACCCGGATGGTGATCCGATCCTTTAAAAAAGAATGAGCCCCGGGGAGGGGTTTGAAGTGCGGGCTGTTGTCAGCAAAAGGGGGGTTGATGATGGGAACCAAAAAGGTGGGGGCTTTCTCCAGCCCGCGCAAGAAAGCCGAACCTATTATAACTCGAAAAAAATGAAACGCAAGCAAAATTTTAAAATATTCAAAAATTTATTTTACCGAGAAAGTCTTCTTGACAATGTTCCCTTTTTCTTATATTACTTGGACAAGACACAATCATGAATTCTAAGATGCTGATAAACTCGAGAATGCCGGAGTGCGGAACGGAAGGAATAAAATTAAAAATGGAGGTTAAATAAAATGGCGTATGAATTCAAGAATTCCAAAGGGGTTGCCTACTATCTTCACTCCAGGGAAGTGACGTTGAAAGGGGGGCGCAAACAAAGAATCTATTATTTTGCCCGTGACGTTCGGCCGGGCGCATTGGATGCCGTTCCGCCGGAATACATGGTCATCGAGACGACCAAGACCGGCATGCCCATTCTCAAGAAAAAATAAATCTTCTGAAATTTCCGGGGGAGGTACCGGGACGCTCCGGAAACGCCGGCGGATCGGTGCCTTCCTTTTCTGTTTATCTCTTCCGTTAAGGGCTGGGCTTGACCCGCGTCAAAGGCTTTGACCCAAAATCCTCTTCCGGATATACTCACAGCATGAATCCTTCAGCCAAAAAAATCCTCGTTTTGTTGTCCGTCATCGGCCTGGCCCTGGCCGGCTGCGGAAAGAACAAGGCGACGCCGCCGGCGCCGGGTGAAGCCAAGGTCTTCAAAATCGCCGTGATCCCCAAAGGGACGACGCACGAGTTCTGGAAATCCATCCACGCCGGCGCTTTGCAGGCCGCCCGCGAGCAGGGCGTCGAGATCCTTTGGAAGGGACCGCAGAAAGAGGATGACCGGGCCCAGCAGATCACGGTCGTGGAAGACGTCATCAGCCGCGGCGTGGCCGGGATCGTCCTGGCGCCGCTCGACGACCGCGCCCTCTGCCGTCCCGTCCAGGATGCCATGCGGGAGAAGATCCCCGTGATCATCATCGACTCCGACCTGCAGGGCAAGGACTATATCAGCTTCGTGGCCACGGACAACTATCAAGGCGGCGTGCTCGCTGCTAAACGGATGGGCGAGCTTCTCCAGGGCCAAGGAAGAATATTCCTCATCCGCTACCAGGAAGGCTCGGCCTCGACGACGGAGCGGGAGCGGGGATTCCTGGAAACCGTCCAAAAAGAATTTCCGGGTTTCAGGCTGCTGGTCAAAGACCAGTATGCCGGCTCGACCACCGAATCCGCCTACCAGCTGGCCGAAAACCTGATTGGCCGCTTTCCCGACGTGGAAGGCATCTTCTGTCCCAATGAATCCAGCACCTTCGGAACGCTGCGCGCCCTTCAAGAGTCCCAGCTGGCCGGCAAGGTCAAGTTCGTCGGATTCGACAGCTCGCCCAAGCTCGTCCAGGCTCTCCGGGACGGCCATCTCCACGGCCTGGTCCTTCAGAATCCGGTGAAGATGGGATACCTGGGCGTCACCGAAATGGTCCAACACCTCCGCGGCCAGAAAATCCCCGAGCTCGTGGACACGGGCGTCTATCTCGCGACAAAAGAAAATATGGACACGGCCGAGATCAAGGCCCTTCTAACTCCAGACCTCTCGATACTGGATTGATGGATCACAACCCCGCCGACACGTTGTCCCTCGAAATGAGGCGCATCACCAAGCACTTCGGGGCGACTTTCGCCCTCGACGATGTCAATTTTAGGCTCCGGAAAGGCGAGGTCCATGCTCTGCTCGGCGAGAACGGAGCCGGAAAAAGCACCCTGGTCAAGATCATCAGCGGCGCCGTCAGGCCCGACCGGGGCGAAATGCACCTGGACGGCCGGCCCTACGGTCCGACCGATCCGCTCGAAGGACGCCGGAGCGGCGTTTCGATGATCTACCAGGAGCTGAACCTGGCGCCCCACCTTACGGTCGAAGAGAATATCATGCTCGGCACGGAGGTCCATAAGGCCGGATTTCTCAAGCGGCGCGATGTCCGGAAGAAAGTCCGGGAGACTTTAGAATTTCTCCATCATCCGGAAATCTCTCTCGATATCCCGGTCCGCCGACTGAGCGTCGGCGCCCGCCAGGTCGTCGAGATTTCCCGGGCCATCATGGACCGGGCGACGATCCTGGTCATGGACGAGCCGACCAGCAGCCTGACCCAGGAAGACACCGAACGGCTGTTCCAAGTCATTCGGAAACTCAAGGGCGAAGGCGTCAGCATTATTTATATCAGTCATTTTCTGGAAGAGGTCCAGGCCGTCGCCGACAGCTTCACCGTCCTCCGCGACGGGAAAAACGTCGGGTCCGGGCCCATGGCGGAGGCCGGGCTCGAAGAGCTCATCCAGCTCATGGTCGGCCAGAAGATGCGGGACCTCTTTATCCGCACCGAACGCCGGCGCGGAGAAGCCCTGCTGTCCTTAAAAAACCTGAAGGGCAAGAATATGCAGGAACCTCTGAGCCTTGAGCTTCACCGCGGCGAGATCCTGGGGCTGGCCGGGCTGATCGGCGCGGGCCGGACCGAAACGCTGCGGACGATCTTCGGCCTGGACCCCCTGGAAGAGGGCAGCATCGAGGTTGTCGGCCGGCCGGGCTTGAAGACGAAACCCTGGTCGCGGATCGAGCAAGGCATGGGGCTTCTCAGCGAAGACCGCCAGGGCGAAGGCCTGGCCATCTCCAGGTCGATCATGGACAATGTGACGCTCAGCCGATTTGCTCCCTATAAGCGCCTTGGAATGCTGAGGGTCAAAAAGCGGGCCCGGGCCGTCGCCGGCTGGATCGACTCCTTAAAGATCAAGGCCCTGAGCCCCGCTCAGCCGGTGTCCAGCCTTTCCGGAGGGAACCAGCAGAAAGTCGCCCTCGCCCGCCTTCTCCATCAGGAAGCGGAAATTCTGCTTCTGGACGAGCCGACGCGGGGCATCGATGTCATGAGCAAATCCCAGATCTATGAATGGATGAGTCAGCTCGCGGCCAAGGGGAAGGCCCTTCTTTTTGTCAGCTCGTATTTTCCGGAGCTGCTCGGAGTTTGCGACACGATCGCCGTCTTTTATCGGGGAGAGCTTGTGGCTGTCCGGCCGGCCCGCGAGTGGGGCGATGAAAGCCTGATGGCGGCGTCAACCACCGGGAGAGCATGAGAAATCTATGAAAAGAAAATCAAAACTCCGAGCCTTGATCAACCTGCTGGCCCCCTTCCTGGGCCTGATCCTTGTCCTCGTGATTTTTTCCTCGATCCCGGATGTCCAGTCCCGGTTCTTGCGGGCGGCCAACCTCAAAAGCGTGGCCACCCAATCCGTCATCGTCGCGCTCGGCGCCCTCGGCATGACCTTGATCATCATCAGCGGCGGGATCGACCTTTCGGCCGCTTCCAACATCGCCCTCTCCAGCGTCGTCACGGCCTACGCCATCAATGCCGGCCTCCCGCCTCTTTTGGCCATCGTCCTGGGAATGGCCACCGGAGGCCTCGTCGGATTCATCAACGGCAGCTTGATCACAGGGCTGCGACTGGTCCCGTTCATCATCACTCTGGGCATGATGGGGATTGCCCGCGGCGTGGCCAAGTGGATGGCCGGGAACCAGAAAATCGATGCTCCCCTGACCTGGGTGAACGAGCTCATGGCCAAATCGCCGCAGCCCTCTTGGCTGCTGCTCGCGCCGGGCGTCTGGCTGATGATCTTCCTGGCCGCGGCCATGGCCGTCCTCCTGCGTTATACAGTCTTCGGCCGGCATGTCTTCGCCATCGGGTCGAACGAAGCGACGGCTCGCCTCTGCGGCGTGAGGACAAAGCGGGCCAAGATCATCATCTACTCGCTGGCCGGGCTTTTCTGCGGGCTCAGCGGCGTCATGGAATTTTCGCGGCTCACCGTCGGCGACCCGACGGTGGCGGTGGGGCTCGAGCTCGATATCATCGCCGCCGTCGTCATCGGCGGCGGCAGTCTGAGCGGCGGCGAAGGCAGCATCCTGGGTTCGATGATCGGCGTTTTCATCATGTCCTTCTTGCGGAACGGGTGCACGATGATGGGCTGGCCCAACTACATCCAGGAGATCATCATCGGCGTCATTATCGTGGCCGCCGTGAGCCTGGACCAAATCCGCCATCGCCGGAGCGCTTGAGAAAACCTCTTCCATGAGACATAAAAAAGAGCCGAGGCCGGTCAAGGTCATCCACGCCCGCGCTCCGATCCGGGTCAATGACATCGGGGGCTGGACGGACACTTGGTTCGCCGGCGAGGGCAAGGTCCTCAACCTGGCCGTCATCCCTGGTGTCGAGGTCCAGATCAAAGTCTTTGAAAACAGCCGGCACGAACGGCGGCGGATCATCGTCCATGCCGAAAATTTTCGAGAGACATTCCGGATGGATCCCGATGAGCCGAGCCGCGATCCGCACGCCCTGCTTCAATTCACGATCGCCGGCCTTCCCGTCGCCAAGGAATTCCGGCTGGAGATCAACCTCTGCTCGCCCGTTCCGGCCGGGATTTCCACCGGGACCTCGGCCTCGGTCTGTGTCGCCCTGCTGGGCGGGCTGAACCAGCTCCGGGGGAAAAAATATGGGTGGGCGGAGATCGCCTCGCTCGCCCATAGGGTGGAGACCGAAAAACTCGAACAGCAGAGCGGGATCCAGGATCAAATCTGCGCGGCGCACGGAGGAGTATCTTTTATCCACATGCGCCGTTATCCGGAGTCTGCCGTCCGAAAGGTCCGCGTCGAGGACCGGGTCTGGCATGAGCTTGACCGGAGGTTGTGTCTGGTCTATTTAGGGAAGCCCCACCGCTCTTCTTCTATGCATGATTATGTCATTGCCGAGCTCGAAGCCGGCGGGCCCCAGCTCGAATACATCCGGCAGCTTGCGGGCATCGCCCAGGAAGCCAAAGGATATCTTGCCGCCGGCGATTTCGAGGCCTACGGCGAGGCCATGATCCGCAACAACGAATGTCAGAGGGGGCTCCATTCGCGCCTCATCGCCGAGGAAGCGGACGCGGTCGCGGGGCTGGCCAAGACATGGCGAGCGGCCGGCTGGAAGGTCAACGGAGCCGGAGGGAAGGGGGGTTCCATGGCCGTCCTGGCCAGCGAAGATGACGGGCTGCGGCGGCAGATGATCCAAAGAATCCACGCCCTCGGCAAAGGCATCCGGATCATCCCGGTCTCCTTATCCCATGCCGGCCTTGAAGCTTGGGAAGTTTGAAACCAAGGACAAAGGAATTGGACAGACCCTTGTCTAATTAATCTCAAGACCAATTTAGGAGGTTTGTCATGAGGAAATGCTTAACAGCCCTGACGATCATCGGATTTCTTTTTCTGACTGTGGGCGGATCTGCCCAGCAGCCCCCGGCGAAGCCGGAAAAACCGGCCAAGCCTGCGCCCGGCCCTCAAGGCCCACTGGCCAATCTGAAGGATTTCTTGAAGCTGACGCCTGAGCAGGAAGCTAAGCTCAAAGATTTCGAGAAAGCGCGCCAGGGAGAGATGAAAGCTTTCCGCGAGCAAATGCAGAAGCTCCGCGGTGAGCTGAATCCGCTTGTCAAGGACCCAAAGGCCGATCAGAGCAAGATCAACGGGCTGATCGACCAGATCTCGAAGCTCAATGCCGACCGGATGAAAAAAGGCCTTGCCAACCGGAACCCCCTGCAGAAGATCCTGACCCAGGAACAGCTGGATAAGCTGAACCAGGTGAGAGGCCGGATGATGAGGCAGGGGATGATGATGAGAGGCCGCGGCATGGGTATGGGCAGAGGCATGGGCCCGGGCCGAGGCCAGTTTATGCAAAGAGGCCGGTTCATGGGACCCAGGGGACAACAGTTTATGGGACCCGGACAGAGAGGTTTCGGAGGACGTGGAATGATGGGCCCTGGCTCGGGCAGAACCTGGCGTTTGATGAGACGACCCGGCATGTGGCCCGGCTGGTGGCGGTAAGAACCTGAACTTGAAAGAGCTCTTCTCCTCCCCCCGTTTCTCCCTTCCTGGTGAGGGGAGAACGGGGGGATTTTTTTAGGTGACCCCCCTATCTATCATCTGTCCTGATTCTAGGACAGCCAGCTTCTCTTTTTTCTCGATACCCCCCCTGTCGACAGGGGAAAGATTTGGCACATTTTTTGCCCTAGAGGAAGGTGGAAGGAGAAAAAAGATGAAAAAAATCATCATGATCGCAACGGTTTTGGTTGTGGTTTTCCCCTTTCTCGCGTTCAGCCAATCAGAAGGCTATTACAGCGGCAGTTATACCCGTTTGAGCTATGTCAAGGGCGATGTCTATATCCAGCGGGCCCAGGATCTTGGCTACGAAAAGGGTGAAGTGAACCTTGTCGTCATCGCCGGCGATAAGCTCGGGACAAGGGAAGGCAGAGCGGAAATCCAGCTCGGCCGGAGAAACTATCTCCGCCTGGACCGCGATACCCTGGTCGATATGGTGAACCTCCCAAGTCGCGACGGCGACTTGACTAAGCTGCACCTTATTTCCGGCAGCATCTATGTCAGAGTCAACAACCTGGACCGGGAGAAAAACTTCGAAATCCATACCCCTGATGCCTCGTTCTATCTGATGCAGGAAGGCCTGTACCGGGTCGATATCCTTGAGAGCAAGGAAACCGAATTCAGGGCGTACAGCGGCTCGGCCGAAGCGGCGGCCGAAGAAGGCTCTGTCCTGGTTCGGGACGGCGAACAGATCACGGCCGCCAACGGCCGGTTTGCCTCGTCCCCCGGTTCTCTCTATTCGCGGCGCGACGATTTCGGCGATTGGAATGCCGGCCGCGACGCGATCTTCGCGAGGCGCCTGACAAAGACCTATCTTCCCGAGGATTATTCCGATTACGAGTCCGAGCTGTCGAGCTACGGCCGCTGGGCCTACGAAGCTCCTTACGGCAATGTCTGGGTTCCGACGATCAGCGACTACGACTGGCGGCCCTATTATAACGGCCGCTGGGTCTGGTATCCCATCATCGGCTGGACTTGGGTTTCTTACGAGCCGTGGGGCTGGTGCACATCCCATTATGGCCGATGGGGCTGGCGGTTTGGCCTTGGCTGGTACTGGATTCCCCAGCATCATTGGGGTTGGGGCCCGGCCTGGGTCCATTGGTACCATGGATATGACCACTACGGCTGGTGCGCTCTCAGCTACTACAACCGTCCGGCCGTCTTCATCAACAACCGTTTCTATGATCGCTACGACCGCGATTATTTCCCGGCCAACTCTCGAAGCCTGGTTGTCGTCCACAGGAACCAACTCCAATCGCCGCGGTTGAGGCAGGCCGCCCTGAATCAGACGGCGGTCGAACGCCTTGGCAGAATCCAGCTCCAGGCATCGCAGCCGAATATTGGGCCGGCCTTTAGCCGCGACAGCGCGGTGAGCGCCGGCGCGATGAAAACCCTTTCTCGGGAAAACCTGAGAGAGGTCGGCAAGGGCTTTGTCTCGGGTCAAAGACAGTTGAATCCCCAAGAGATCCGCTCGTCGATCCAGAACAGGATTCGCGATTCCCGCGCCTCGGGTTCTTCCGGAGCTTCGCCCGGCAAAGCCGTGGCCAATAAGGATCTGGAGAGGTTCAAGGAGGAACGCGGGATCCGGCGCCAGGATCCGAACCTGCCCTCTCAGATCCCTCAGCGGAATGACGAGGGCGTTTCGTCCGGCACCATCAAGTCCAGGAAGGACACCCAGGATTCGTTCAAGCCGATGTCGGGAAGCGAGATGAAGCGGGAGATCCGCTCGTTCCCGTCCCAGCGTTCCTCTGAGCTTCCGTCTTCAGGATCACAAGTAAGGTCTGGAGAGCTCTCTCCGTCTCGCGCCAAAGAATTTTCTGCCCCCAAGATTGAAGAACGAGGTTCCCGGAACTCCCTATCGATCAGGGAATCCCAGGACCGAGGCACGATACGATCTTATCCGTCCCGGAAAAGTGAGGGACAGGCGTCCTCTCCCTCCTCCTCTTTCCGGTCATCGGGAGCGAGGGAGGAGCGGAAGATCGAGGAAAGGGCCATCACTCCCCGCTTCGAAAGGAAAGAACCCTCGTTAAATCCATCTGAAAGTCGGTTCCTCAGAGAATACCAGCCGAGAAGCTCGGGTTCGTCTTCTTCGCGGGATGATGCCATGGGCCGGATGATCCAGGAGCGCTCGAGCTCGAGAGAAGCTCCGCCAGTCCAGAGTCCTTCGCGATCGGCGATTAAAGAGCGGGGGTCGAGTGAACGGGGCGGCAGCCCGAACGGTTTTCTTTCCAGCTATGAGTCGAGATCTTCATCCTCTTCCAGGAGTACCAGCGCCCCTTCCCGCAGCTATAGCAGCCCTTCCAGGAGTTATAGCTCGTCCGCGCCGAGTTATAGCGCACCTTCCCGCAGTTACAGCAGTCCGTCCAGAAGTTACAGCGCGCCTTCACGCAGTTTTAGCTCTCCGTCCCGAAGCTCGAGCGCGCCGTCCCGAAGCTTCAGCGCTCCTTCCCGTTCGTCTTCCGGTTCGAGCTCCCGGTCGAGCTCCGGCATCTCCCGAGGTTCTTCGTCCCGTTCGTCTTCCTCTTCATCCTCTGGTTCGGGCCGCGTCCGCAGAAAGTAGCCGAGGCCGACGGCCAATTTTTTCTTTACATTTTCTTTTTTCAGTGGTATAAAATATTCTATTTTCTCTATCGGGAAGACTTCTCGTTTGGAGGTATCCGCAATGAGATTGAAAGCCAATTCCGAGAGCGCAGCTGTCATTCTAGGTTTTTGCCTGCTTTCATTTTTTCTCATAGTCTCGGGGACCGCAGCCTGTAAACAGGCAGCCGCGCCGGCCGCCACAGCCGGAGGCCAGCAGGCGGCTTCTCCCGAGCCGGCCGCCGCCGGAATCAAGGAAGGGCTGAATGACGTGGCGGGAACGGTGAAAATCGGCCTCGGCAAATATTTTTATGTCCCGACCATCCAGGGATTCGACATCGCCATCATAGGCCAGGTGGACGGCGGCGATGCCGGCAGGCTTGTCGACAAGGAAGTCCGGATCAAGGGCGAATTCAACCGGGAGAAGCCCAACCTCCTGATTGCCCAGACGATCGACGTCAAAGAAAGCGCGACCCAATGGAAAAACGTCTACACGACGACCGATAAAGCCGCACCCGCCGATTTTTTTGACCAGAAGACAAGGGGCAATTATCTGGGACTGAAGATCACGAACATCAACAAAAGCGAGGACTGGGAAGGAAAGGGCAAAGGAAAAGTGCTGGGAAAGCTTGTTCCCGGTGCCAACAGCCAGGGCTTTGCGATCTCCTTCGCCGACGACAAAGGCAAAGAGATCGGCAAGATCATCATCGACAGCACCACCGAATTCGCCAATTACTACATCAAAAAATTGAGACTCTTCGACACTTTCTGGTTCTATTTCAGCATCAAAGAGAGCGTGGATAAGAAGCTCCGCCCCAAAAATAAGGAGCTCTTCCATGCCGATGTCGTCTTTGCGGGGCTTTATTAATTTATTAGAGAATTCAGTTTTTTCAGACCGTCCAGGACGTCGGTTTTGAAGTGAATACCGATGATCCGTCGGCCCCTCTCCCTAAGAGCCTCCCTATCGCCTCTGGCCTGCGCCTGTTTGAGAATGCTGAACGAGCAGGATGAGGAGCGTGAGCCGGGCTCATCGGGAACGGGAACGTCGATCTTGTCCTCGGCCGTGAGCTGGATGAATAGGCCGTTTCCGGCGTCTCCTTTGTGGAGCTGTCCCGTAGAATGGAGAAAGCGCGGGCCGAATTCGGATGTGACGGCCAGCCAGGTCTTGGAGCGAAGCTTGGCCGTGAGTTTTTGAACGGCGGCGTCGATCTCGGGCTTGGGGGGAAGAAAAGCCTGGATGACAAGATAATCGCCGGCCCGGGCATTCCTCAAAAAACGGCCCAAGCCCTCTTCCATGCTTGTCGCCGGCGCGTCTGAATAAAGAGCGAAATCCGGGCCGTCAAAATCCGGCTTTCCGTCGGCAAAACGGCCTCGTTCCTTATAAATGTTCAGCAGGGCTTCGGTCTTTTTCTTCGATGCCGCCACGTTGGGCTGGTCGAATGGGTTGATTCTTAAAACATGGCCCGCGACAGCCGTGGCCATTTCCCAAAGAAAGAACTGACTGCCAAGCTCATAAAGGTCGTCCAGGGCCATGACGACGAGCGGTCGGCCGGCTTGCTTGAGCAGCTCGACCACGGGCTCATACGTCCTGTCCTCCGCAAGCTGGATGGCGACAAAGACCCTGTCTTGGCCGAGCTTATCTGGAACGAACTCATGCTCTCTAACGATGGGCAGTATGCCCTTCCCGTCTTTTCCCGTGCTTTCGGCAAGGAGTTGCTCGACCCAGGCGCCGAAGCTTTCCATGCGGGGTGAGATGAGAAACGTCGCCTTGTCTTTCCCGGCCTGAGCCAGGACTCCGAGGAGCAGGCCGAGAGAGGCTCCCGGGTTGTCGGGAAGGCTGGAATTGCGACAGAGCCTGGCCGCTTTTTGGCCTTGTTGGAGGAGCAAGGAAATGTCCATGCCGATGAGCGCGGCCGGGACAAGCCCGAAAGGCGATAGGACTGAAAATCGGCCTCCGATGTCGGGATCGCCCGAAAATGAGCGCCGGAATTCGAGCGAGCGGGAGATCTTTTCAAGACGCGTTCCCGGGTCCGTGATGGCCGCAAACTGGGCGCCTGCCCGCGCTTTTCCCACGGCATCGGCTGCCATTGTATAAAAGAAATTCAGGAAGGAGTCCGTCTCGAGCGTAGTCCCGGATTTGGAAGAGACGATGAACAATGTTTTTTCCAAGGGAAGAGAATTTTTGAAGCCCAGGACGGCCTCGGGGTCCGTGCTGTCGAGAACCTTCAGCTGAAGAAAGCCTTTGGCGGTGCCGAAGACCTTGCCGAAGACCTCGGGGGCCAAGCTCGAGCCTCCCATCCCGAGCAGAAGGGCATGTGTGTACCCGGCCTGCCTGACTTCCTCGACAAAGCGCCCGATTTCAGGAAGCGCTCCGGCCATTCTCTCCGGCGCCTCCAGCCATCCCAGGCGGTTCGAGATTTCCTCGTCTTTTTCTGCCCAGACCGTGCTGTCTTTTTTCCAGATTCGGGCGATCAGGCCGGACCTCCGAAAATCGGCCAGGGCTTCTTGGATGGGGCTTTGGAACGATCCCAGGTTGAACGTTTCGATCGATGGGACAGCCATGTTTTAAGATCATTGTATTCGTTATTCCTATTCTTTTCAAATCGCCCGAGGCGGAAACTCGACGGCCGTCACGGTAGCTGATCAAAGCCTGCCTGAGATGCTCCCAATATGTGATTTCGAAGAGGCGTTGGTATCGCCCCTGAGGCCCCATAGCGGAGGGGGGCCCCGGCGGCTTTCCGACGGGGGGAACCGACGGAACTGGTTCCCCAGGGGCAGGGGGCGATACCAACGCCTCTTCGAAATCACACAAAGGGATGCTTACAATTTTTGAAAGTATTTGACAAACCAAAAGAAAGGCATGGTAAAATATTAGCCTCGTTCGTGAGAAAAAATTGAATGTCCGATAAGGAGCCTCTGAAATGATGAAAGTAAAACCATCAGGCCTGATAGCATTTATCCTGCTCATCCTGTTCGGTCTCGGTTGGCAAGCCTCTGGCCTAAGCCAGAAGCCCGATTACGGCAAAATCGTGGGCACCTGGAGCCTGGAAGTTAACGCCGGCAATGAGTATTACTACCTGACTCTGGAGCTCGCGGTCAATGAAGGAAAACTGGGCGGTAAGCTCAGCGAGCAGAGCGGAATGTTCAAGGACGCCCCTCTCTTGGAAACGGCGTTTGACGGTCAGACTTTAAAGTATTCCGTCAAGATTCCGACACCTCCGGACGGAGCCGAGAGACCGGCCAAATTCGAGATGAAGCTTGTGGATAATAAGCTGGACGGCGCGATCACCATCCAGGATTTGGAGATAACCGCCCCGGTCACCGGCACGAAAAAATAGGCGCTATCGGACGGACTCAATCATCGCCCTCAGCTCCTCGACGAGCTTGTCCAGACTCCCGTCAAAGCCGATGCTCTGGAAACGGATTTTCCCGTTTTTATCGATGATGAACTTGGTCGGGATGCTTTTGACCTTGAAGGCTTCGATCACCTTATTGTCCAGATCAAGGAGGACGTGGAAAGGATATTTGTTCCGGGCGATGAAGTCGGCCGCGTTTTTCTTCTTGGCCTTGTTTTCCATCCGCTCCCAGGCGTTGATGAACAGGAACCGGACCTCGGCATCTTGGGCGTATTTCTCCACGGCCCTTTTCATGCCGGGGAATGAGTTGAGGCAGGGACCGCACCAAGTCGCCCAAAAATCGATGATGACGATTTTCCCTTTCAGACCGGCCAGGCTGACGTCCTTCCCGTCGAGGTCCTGGAGCGTAAAATCGGGAGCCGGTAGGTCGAGCCTTTGCTTTTTAAGCGCGCCCCCGGTCCTGTCCTCAGCGGCCTGATCGAGCTTGGCCATGTATTCGGCCAGGCCCTCCTCGCTTCCCTTGCTCTTTTTATAGGCTTCCTTGAGCCATTCTTTCATAGGGTCCGTGCCCAGGCCGGCCGCTATGAATCGCTCGATCTCGGACATGGCTTTTGCCGGGTCACCGGCCTTGACCAAGGCCTCGGCGTAGCGCTCATTGGTCTCGGGGTCCCCGCCTCTTGTCAGCCTTGCCGATTCTTGAAGGGTTTTGAGCGCCTCCCCGTTTTTCCCGAGTTTCAGGAGGACGGCGCCCTGGGCGGAAAGCACATAGCCCAGGGAACGATCGATGCTTGCCTTCCATTCCTTGTCCGTCAGGGTGGACGGCTTTTTGATCGTCGGTGTGCTCAGCTCCCGGCGGACCATATCGACGGCTTTGGCCGCCATCGCTTCTGCCAGCTCGAGCTCTTTATTGTTTTTGATCATATCGACGGCCAGGACGCTGTACGAGGTCCAGTTGGCATCGTTCCCGTACTGATCCAGATAGGCTTTGGCTTTCTGGTATTCGCCCTTTTTGATGAAGCCTGAAAGCATGAAATAATGCAGCTGGGGGATCAGCACGCTCTTGGGGAAGTCTTTTTTGAACTTTTGGACGAGCTCCGTTCTCTTCTGGACATCCTCGGTCTTGGTGAGCCCTTGGAACCGCTCGGCCTGGACGAATTCTCCCTCGGGATCTCGTTCTTTGATGAGCGCGGCGTACTTCGATGCGTTTTCTCCGTTCTTGAACCGGACGGACCAGCTGTAGAGCGTGTTCAGGTCCTTGACGGTCAAATCCGGGCTTTTCGCCAGCGCTTCGAGCTCCTGGCGGGCGATCGCTTCTCCTTCCTCTTTTTTCAGGCGCGTGATCAAGCCCAAATAAGAGGCCAGGAACTCTCGTTTAGCCTCCGGATGGGCGGCAAAATCTTTGTCAAACAGCTCCAGCGCCCGCACCGGGTCTCTTTCCAGGTCGGCATAATTTGTCCCCCAGCCGCCCAGGGCTTCGGCCAGCCCGGCTTGGGCGCCGGCGACCGGGGTGCCGTTTTGATGGTTGAGCAGGATGACGTAACCTTTTCTCTGGTTGCTCTCCACGGTCCGGCCGCTCAAATATTTGAAGACGATGCCTCGGGCTTCTCTTTTTGTCTCCAGGGTTCCCGTCCAGTGATTCTCGATTTTCTGCAGGGTAAGGCTCTCGGCTTTCGGCTGACCTTTGGCGTAAATATAGGCGACGACCTCGACGGATTCCGCGTTGGCCAAGCCGGTCCCGGCCGGGTCGAAGCGAACCGTGATGGTATCGCCGGGGATGGGCCTCTCCGGAAGATAGGAAAATTTCGCCGGCGGCTGCTTTTTCATGCAAACCGTCAAGAATAAAACGCTGATGAGCAGGACACTCAAGACGATAATATTCCTCTTCATGAACGGTCTCCTTTTCTTTTCTGATTTTTATCATATTTTCCGCAGCATTGGTAGCGGGAACATCAGGTGACAGGTACCTTAAAATTCGGTATGTGTGCCCGAATTTTCTTGATTTTTCCCGAAGCATCTCCGTTTCCGTGAATATTGATCATTCGTGATGTGGGTGGCGCCGATGCTGCCCCGCCCACCTAATCTTCGAATCATCGAAATCCTAGGATGAGGTCATCGCCGAATGCTCCATGGAAAGAAGGCAGAGAGCGAAGCGATCGTTGGAGGAAAACCCTCATAAGGGTATCCCTCCAAGAGTGTCCGACAGGACCCACAAGTTCCAATTTTCAGGCCATCACGGAAATGGAGATGCTTAAGATTTTTCTTCTTGCCTTTGGGCTTTGAGATGGGTATGGTATTAACTGGAAAAAAACAGGTTGCTAGGATAATTTCATAAAAAGGATGACAGTCCATGATGACAACCGGGACTGAGGCGGTCGGGGCTTTTCATCCGTCGAAGAAGCTCTATCGGTTTACGATTTTAACCTTTGTGGCGTCTCTTTCCTTCGGTAGCTATTTCGCCTACGACATCGTCTCCGGGATCGCACCCAGGCTCGTTGAAGACCTGAAGGTGGCCCGCAGCACAATCGGATTATTTTTTTTAGCCTACAGCTTCGCCGCCGTTCTGGCCGTGCTGATCGGAGGGATGTTGATTGACAAACTGGGAACCCGGAAGGCCAGCCTTCTGTTTTCCATTCTTGTTTTTGTGGGGGCGGTCGTTGTCTGGCTGGCCAAAAGCGTTCCGGTCATTATTGTCGGGCGATTTATTTTCGGGGCCGGCTCCGAACCGCTGATCGTCGCCCAAAGCGCGATCCTCGCCCGCTGGTTCAAGAACAAAGAGCTCGCCCTTTCTTTCGGCATCACCTTGACCGTCAGCCGGCTCGGGTCTCTGTTCGCCCTTAATACAGGCGAACTCTTCAGCAGCTATTTCGGCAGCTATCGCTATGCGCTTCTTGTCGCCGTAGCGGCCTGCGGCATATCCCTTTTGGGCAACCTGATTTATATCGTCATGGACCGCCGGGGTGAACATGTCCTCCATTTGAAAGATGAGAGCGGCGGCGACAAGATTGTCTTTAAGGACATCAAGGAATTCAGGCCGACCTTTTGGTATGTCACCTTCCTCTGTCTGACCTTCTATTCGGCGATCTTTCCGTTCACGAGCCTATCGACAGACTTTTTTGTGGACAAATGGGGGATCGCGAAAGTTGCCAAGGCCGGAGGCGGGTTTCTGCACCAAGTATTCAACCAGTTTCTCCACATGTTCAGCACCGCCGGAGGCATTACTTCGATCATCATTTTCGCCTCCATGATCCTGGCCCCGTTCGCGGGGCATCTTGTCGATCGGCTCGGGAAGCGGGCCAGCCTGATGATCATCGGCTCCTTGATCATGATCCCCAGTCATCTGGTCATGGGCGTGACGCGTCTTTATCCCGTCTATCCGATGATCGCCCTCGGCGCGGCCTTTGTTCTTGTCCCCGCCGCGATGTGGCCTTCGATTCCTCTCATCGTCCGCAAAGAGCGTGTCGGAACGGCCTTCGGGCTGATGACGGCGATCCAGAATATCGGCATGGCCATCTTCCCGGTTTTGAACGGCGTCCTGCGAGACCTGACCCAGACCTATACGAGCAGTATGCGCATGTTTACGAGCCTGGGCTTTTTCGCGTTGATTTTCGCGCTGCTTCTGAAACGGGCGGATGCCCGGGAGGGCGGCGGGTTGGAGCGGGCCGCCGGGAAAGCCGGCGCCGCGTAGAGGCATTCCGATGATCGATACCATCATCTCCGACATGGGCCAAGTCGTCCTCCACTTCAACAACCGGCTGTTTTTCCGGAAAATGACTCAATACACGAACCGGTCCGAGGAAGAAATCCGGGCGGTGACGCATGCCCATATCGAGATCGTCGATCTCTTCGATAAGGGGAAAATCAGGCCCGAGGAATTTTATCAAAAGGCCAAGATCGGGCTCGAGGCCGAGGTGAGCTATGAAGATTTTTTCGCGGCCTACTGCGACGTCTTCGCCGTCAATCCTCTCACCCTCGGGATCCTTAAAAAGCTGAAGCCGAAGTACAAGCTGATCCTTCTGTCCAACACCGATATCGTGCGGTTTTCTTATATCAAAAGGAAATTTCCGGAGCTGTTGATCTTTGACGGATATGTGCTGTCGTTCGATTATGGCCTGATGAAGCCCGATCCTCGCGTCTACACCGCAGCCCTCGAACTCGCCGGTTCGAAGCCTGAGCGTGCCGTCTTCATCGATGATATCCAGGAGAATATCGATGGGGCGGAGAGAGTCGGGATCAAAGGCCTTCTTTTTACGCCGGAGATCGACCTCGAGAAGGCCCTCCGGGACCTCGGCATCGAGCCTTAGGCCCTTGATTTTAAAGGATTTTTGTGCACGGAGGAGAAATCATGAAAAAAGCCTTCCTGACAGCCTTGGTTTTATGCTTTTTCGCCTTTAGCTTTGGCTTCAGCCAAAGCACAGATAAGACGTATTTTTGGCCCGGGCTCGAGGAATACGTGTTCCACATGCTCCCGGCCGGCGGCTGGAACAGCCTGGGAACATTTTCGCCCGGCAGCACAGCCATGGGGGAAACGCTCTTTTCCAGCAGGGGATCCTCGTCCGGCTATCTCAACCCCGCTTTTTTGGCCGAGCTTGGCCGTCCCCAAATGAGCATGAGCTTCCGTTTCACCGAGAACAATTACAAAACCTACAAAGACTTCATTCCCCTCTACAGGATGAATGTCAAGCCGGAAACGGCCGCTTTCAGCCGGGACACGAATTATCTCGACCAGGCCGGAGTGGCCCTTCCCTTCGGCAGTTGGGTGGTTGCGGCCAACTATTTTCTTTTCCAGGAGTTCAACATTCCTGATGTCAAATCAGGGATCGGCTGGTCCGGCTTCCCCGACAAAGCTCGGCAGTCGGGCGATTTGAAGGGGATCAATGTCGCGGCCGCTCACAACTTCAGCCCATCTTTTTCCATGGGATTTTCCGTTTCCTATGTCTTCGGCGACATCTCCCGCTTCCAGGTCAGCCATCCTTATTATTATATCCTGGAGAACAGGCTGGGAGAAAAAAGACCGGTGCTGGTGGAGATTCAAACCCTTGTGCCGTTGTCCACCATCTCCGAGAATCACAGCCTCGACCTCAAAGGCGTCTTCTTCGGCTTCGGCCTGATTTTCAAGCCCGGAGAAAATTGGCAGATGGGGCTGTCGTTGCGCCCTCCCTTCGAGATCCGGATCAAGGCCGACATGAAGACCTCGTATGAAGGGGGCGTGAAAAGGCCGGATGAGTTTGTCTCGGATGATTTTTACACGAAACAGCCGTTCGTGGCTGTGGCCAGCTTCCTCTATAAACCGATTCCCCAAATGGGGCTGACGGCGGACCTCGGCTACTGGGGATGGGGCAATTTTTCCACGGATTTCACTTCGAGCTCGTACTATTACTACCTTGGAAAGAGTATCTTTAAGCTGAACCTGGGCGCCTCCTACGCGATCGAGCTGCCCTTCGGAATCCTCAAGGAGCTGTCCGTGAGAGCCGGCTACATCTACGACCCCCAGCCCTACGATTATGATGAGAGCTTTTCCCGCAATTTCGTCTGCGCGGGTTTCTGTTTGACGATGGGGTGCGTCAGCCTTGAAACGGCGGCCAAAATCAGCGTCATTTCCCCCGAGGCGCAGAGGTTCAAGGCCAACCAGCTCCGGGTGGGAGCCGCCTTGACTTTTTAGAATAATCGCCCTGGCTCCAACCCCCTCACGGCTCAAACGTCCTCTGACGATTTTGCCCAATGAGCAGGTTGAACCCCGGTCCCGCTCGCTTTTTATTGTCCGAAAACTTTGACAAACACGTTCCGGTCCCGCGGGCCGTCGAACTCGCAGAAATAAATCCCCTGCCAGGTCCCAAGCTGTAGATCTCCACCTTCGACGATGATGTGGATGGATGAGCCGACCAGGCCGGCCTTGACATGAGCCGGGGAGTTGCCTTCGGCATGCCGCCAGGGCAGGGAATCCGGGACTATCTTCTTGAGCGCCATCAAAATATCCTCTTTCACGTCCGGGTCGGCGTTTTCATTGATGGTGACCCCGGCCGTTGTGTGAGGGACAAAGACAAGGGCTATCCCGTTTTCGATTCCTGAGTTCCGGACCGCGCTCCGCACGTCGCGGGTGATGTCGAGGAATTCTTCCCGGACATGGGTTTTAACAGCGATGATTTTCATGATGAGCCCTTAAATTCCTGACCGAGCCAAGATTTTTTTTGCGTCTGTCCATTCGAAATCCTTCCGGATGAGTCTTAGAATATCATATTCTCGTCCAGAAACAGGAGAGGTTTCTTTTTATTGCATCATGAAAATTGTCGGCCAGAGTTCTCTCTTCGAAAAACTAGTATCTTTTTCCGGCGCCGTTAAAATGCCTTTATTTAATTGAAAATAAATAGATTATAAGAAATCGAAATTTTCCAAAAAAGGACTTGACAGAGGTTGAGAAAATGTATAAATTGCCTGATGTAAATACAAGATATTGTATTTATAAGCCTTAAATTCCACAATATATGGCAGTCAGGTAGGGGCTTTTGGTGCTTTTTTATTGATCTTTTAGCTTGTTCGAAGGGTAAGGAGGTACGGGGTGAACTCGAGAGTGATTTCCAGAATCAAGAAGCGCGATGGAAGCGTTGCCGATTTTACCCAAGACAAGATCACGAACGCCATTTCGAAAGCCATGGCGTCCCAGGGCGTCACCGAGAACGGCGACGCCAAAACGATTTCGGATATCGTGACGTTCGTCCTCGAGGACAAGTTCAGCGGATACACTATTCCCTCGGTCGAGCAAATCCAGGACATCGTGGAAATGGTCCTGATGAAGAGGGGCTACCATGATGTGGCCAAATCCTACATCCTTTATCGGGAAAGGCACAAAGAAATCCGGGAAGCCAAAAAAACCGGACTGAACCTCGAGCGCCTGATCAAGGATTATATCAGCGATATGGACTGGAAGATTCGAGAGAACAGCAACGAAGGCGTCACGAGCTTCTCGGGATTGAATGCCAGGGTCGCGGGAGAGGTTTTATCCAATTTTGCCCTTAACCAGATCTATTCGGAAAACGTGAAGAAGGCCCACCAGGAAGGGGATTTCCACCTGCATGACCTGTCGTATCCTATCGTCGGCTATTGCGCCGGATGGTCGCTCGAGAATCTGCTCCGAAAAGGCTTCGGCCATGTCCCGAACCAGGTCCACTCGGCGCCGGCCAAACACCTGGAGACCGCCACGCTTCACATGGTCAACTATATCGGAACGATGCAGGGGGAATTCGCCGGGGCCCAGGCCTTCTCGAGCGTGGATACGCTCCTCGCCCCGTTTGTCCGGCACGACCAGCTCGACTATGACCGAGTCAAGCAGGACGTCCAGAAGCTCATCTTCGGGCTCAACGTGCCTTCCCGTTGGGGATGGCAGACGCCTTTCTCGAACCTGACCTTTGACTGGACCATTCCCGACGACATGAAAAACAAGCGCGTTGTCGTGGGCGGCCTGGAGCTCGATTCCACTTATGGAGAATACCAGGCCGAGGTGGACATGATCAACCGCGCCTTCCTCGAACTCATGGTCGAGGGCGACCATCAAGGCCGGGTGTTCACGTTTCCCATCCCCACCTTCAACCTGACCAAAGATTTCGACTGGGATTCCCCCAACGCCCGGCTCCTTTTTGAGGCCACGGCCAAATATGGCATTCCCTATTTCCAGAACTATATCGGCACCAATATGAACCCGGGTGACATCCGGGCCATGTGCTGCCGGCTGAACCTGGACCAGAGAGAATTGATGCGGCGTCCCGGCAACATCTGGGGACCCGGCGATTCGACGGGCTCGATCGGCGTCGTCACGATCAACTTCAACCGGATCGGCTATACATCCAAGACCGTCGATGAGTTCAAGGCAAGGCTCAGGGAATTGATGGACATGGCCAAGGAATCTCTGGAAACAAAGCGGGAGATGGTCAACAACATGCTGGCCAAGGGCATCATGCCCTACACACTGGTCTATCTTGGCCATTTCGACAACCACTTCTCGACCATCGGCGTCTGCGGTATGCACGAGGCCTGCCTGAATTTGCTGGGCAAGGGCATCGGCACGCCCGAAGGAAAAGAATTTGCCGTCGAGATCCTCAACTTTATGCGCGGCGTTTTGAAAGAATACCAGGACGAAACGGGCAACCTCTACAACCTGGAGGCCACGCCGGCCGAATCCACGTCCTACCGGCTGGCCCGTCTCGATAAGGAAAAGTACAGGACCATCATCACCTCGGGGACGGAAAAATATCCCTACCTCACGAATTCGACCCAGCTCAATGTTGACGCCACCCGGGACGTCTTCGAAGCCCTGAAGCATCAAGAAGATATCCAATGGCTGTACACGGGCGGAACGATCTTCCATACGTTCCTGCCCGAAGCCATCGACGCCGCGACCTGCCGGAAGCTCGTCCAGAAGATCGCCCAGACCAAGATCCCCTATTTCAGCATTACGCCGACGTTCAGCGTCTGTCTGAACCACGGCTATATCAAAGGCCGGCACCAGACCTGCCCCGAGTGCGGGAAGGAGACCGAGGTCTATTCCCGGATTGTAGGCTATCTCCGGCCGGTGCGAACCTGGAACGACGGCAAGCAGCAGGAATTCAAGGACCGCACGCCGTACACAAGTCTCGGCTGAGCCATGGATTATCTTCTCTTCACCTATCCGAACTGCCAGAAATGCGAGGATATGAAGGCTTTTTTGAAGACGGCATCCATTGACACTCGCGAATACAAAGTCGAGCAAAAGGAAGGGCGGCTGAAAATCCGGGAATTTCTGGGCCACATCAAGCGCGACGAAAAAGGCTCGATCATTCTTCCCACTCTGATCCTCCACGACAACGGACAGGTGGCCACCGTCATGAATACCCGCCAGGAGGTCCAGGAGTGGTTGAAATCAAGGGGCTAGAGAAATTCGCCCCAAAGGACTTCCCCGGCTTTATCGCCTCGACGGTGTTTCTTCCGGGCTGCAGTTTTCGCTGTCCCTACTGCCATAATTCCGAGCTTGTCTTGAAGCCGGAAACGTATGCCACTATTCCCATGGATTTTTTTCTTGCCTACCTGGATTCCAGGAAGGGATGGCTGGAAGGGGTCTGCGTCTCAGGGGGAGAGCCGCTTTTGGAGCCCGGGCTGGAGGAGCTTCTCCTGGTCATCAAGGAGCGAAACCTCCTGGTCAAGTTGGATACCAACGGCGCTTTTCCGGAAAGGCTGGAAGGACTCATCCGAGCTAAACTTGTGGATTGGATCGCCATGGATATCAAAGCCCCGCTGGAGCGGTATCAGGAAGTCACCCGGTCCCTCGTGAAGACGGAGGATATCGAGAGGAGCGCGGAATTCGTCAGAACTTCGGGCCTGAGCTATATGTTCCGGACGACGGTCGTCCCAGGGCTTGTCGGCGAAGACGATATTCTTAAGATCTCCCTCTGGCTCAGCGGTTCGAAAACCTTTCAAATCCAGCAGTTCTTTCCCCTCAATACGATGGATGAAGCCTACCGGATCGTCAAGCCCTTCGGCCGCGAAGAGATCCACAACATGGCCGAACTGGCCCGGCCGCATTTCGCCGAAATCAGGGTCGAGGGAATTTGAGCATGGAACTCAAAGTCATAAGGATACACCCGGGGGCCAAGCTTCCTTGTTACGGACACAAGGGGGATGCCGGACTCGATTTATTTTCCGACGTCGATTGCCTTCTGGGGGTCGGCGAGGTCAAAGCTGTTCCGACGGGGATCAAGGTCGCCATTCCTCAAGGCCATGTCGGCCTCATTTGGGACAAGAGCGGCATTTCGCTGAAGAGCGTCCACAAGCTGGCCGGAGTCGTCGATGCCGGCTACAGGGGAGAAGTCCAAGTCGTCATGGTCAATTTAGGCCGCCAAGCCTATGCCGTCAAGAAGGGCATGAAAATCGCCCAGATGTTGATCCAACCGATCATGGAGGTCAGGGTTGTCGAATCTGATGAGCTGGATGACACATCGCGCGGCGAGGGCGGCTTTGGCTCCACCGGGCTGTATTGAGACTCATTTTCCCCATTTCTTGGCCGCCCAGGCTTCCAAACTCTTCAGGGCTGCATCGTCTGTCTGATCGAATTGAAGAGGAGTGATTGAAATATAGCCGTTTCTGACGGCCCAGATATCCGTTTTTTCACCGGCCGGATCAAGGCGCTTAAAGCTGCGCTCGAAAAAGACCTTTCCCGAGGGATCTTTCTTTTTTGCGTAGTATTCTAATGTGCCTCTCGTATCCTGCCTGGTGATCAACACCCCCTTGATTTTTTCTTTGGGCAGGGCCGGAATGTTGATGTTCAGAAATAGACCGGGCTTGAGCTCTTTCTGGAGGATCTCCTTGACAAGCTCGGCGACGAAGGAGGCGGCCCCTTCATAATCCATGGTTTCGCTTTTCTCCAGGTGGACGGCGATGGCCGGGATGCCGTTGAAGGCCGCTTCCCTGGCACAGGCGACCGTGGCCGAATAAAAGGTGACCACACCGGTCGTCTCTCCCCTGTTGACGCCGGCGACCACGATATCGGGCTTTTCGGGAAGCAGGGATTCCAGGGCGAGGCGGACACAGGTTGCGGGAAGCGCTTCAATGGTATACCATTTTTTTCCCTTTCTCTCTGTTTCCTCAACCCAGATGGGCGTGTCCGAAGTGAGCCCGTGGCTGACGCCGCTTTGGTTTTTCATGGCTGCCGCCACGGTCACTGAGCCGAGTGAAGAAAGCTTGTCAAAGAGGGCCGCCAGGCCGGGAGCATCAATGCCGTCGTCATTGGAAAGCAAAATCTTCAAGGCCGACTGGCCGAAGCCGTCTCGACAGGTAAACATCATCAGAATCAAGATGATCCAGAAAGCGCGAGCCGCGACTTTTTTTTGCCTCATGAAATTCTCCTTGAAAATCTCCCCTAGGGTAGCAAAGCCAAGAGATTTTTTCAAGAAGTACGATAAGGAAACGGGGGACATCGGGAAAAGCACCCTCCGAGGGATGAAGCCGGAGGGCTCGCCCTAGGACGACTTCTCCTTGAGCCGTGCTGCCTATTGACAAGAGCCGCCCGATGGACAAAACTGGGGTGCAAAAACATGGAACGGCCGTCATCATCTTGAGAGGAGCATCGTCGCATGCCGAACAAATCCGCCATGAAATGGACAGGACTTCTCGTGATCTTCACCTTTTTAGGAGGAATTCCTGAGGGCTCCTCCGCCCGGCAAAGCCCGCCGGCGCCCCCGCCCCAGGCGGCCCAAGCCAAGCCGGCCGCCGCGGAGCGCCAACAGCCCCGCGGCCGGAGCGTCACGCTCGGTGATGTCACCAGCTTTGACGTCAAGGATAACGTCTTCAACATTGCCGCCGGCCCCGACCAGGTCCGGGTGATCTTTTACCGGCCCGATATCTTTAGGATCTGGCTTGGTCCGGACGGAAACTTCACGGAGCCGCCGGCCAATCCCGAGGACACGCCGATGGTTGTCTACAAAGGCCATCCGATACCGGTGGGGTGGAAGGACATCGGAGATTATTACAAGCTTGAAAGCGACGTCTGCGTCCTCCGTGTCTATAAAAGACCTTTGCGGTTCGCTCTTTTTGATAAGGACAATGCCGTCGTCATCTGGCAGGAAGATCGCGGCCTGACCTACGGGCCGTCAACCGTCCAGAGCCTCCGGCGCGGCGAAAACGAATATTTCTACGGCTGCGGCATGCAGAACGGCTCGTTTTCCCATCGGGACGCATCCGTCAACATCAGGATCAACTACGGACGTTGGAACGACGGCACAACCCCCAACCCCGCGCCCTTTTTCATGAGCACGGCCGGCTACGGCGTGTTCCGCCACACCTTTGCCCCGGGGAAATATGATTTTTTGGCCCAGGTCCGCCTGTCGCACGACGAGCCCCGGTTTGACGCCTATTATTTTTTCGGCCCGACGCTCAAGAAAATCCTGGAGGGCTATACGCTTGTCACCGGGCGCCCCTTCTTTCCGCCGCGCTGGGGCTTGGAGTTCGGCGATGCCGATTGCTACAATAAAAAAGGGAAGACGCCCGATGTCATCCAGAAAGTCGCCGATGTCTATCGTGCCAACGACATGCCGGGCGGTTGGATCCTGCCCAACGACGGGTACGGCTGCGGCTATGTCGACCTTGACTATACCGTCCAGGAACTGCATAAACGGGGGTTCTACACGGGACTCTGGACGGAGAAGGGCGTCGAGAGGATCGCCACGGAAGTCGGGACGTACGGCACCCGCGTCATGAAGCTCGACGTGGCCTGGGTCGGCCCCGGCTACCAATTCGCCCTGAACGGCTGCCGGGCCGCCTATCAAGGAATCGAAATGAACACCGACTCGCGCGGCTTCGTCTGGTCGGTCGGCGGATGGGCGGGCACCCAGCGCTACGCGACGATCTGGTCGGGCGACCAATCCGGCAACTGGGAATACATCCGCTTCCATATCCCGACCGTGCTCGGCGCCGGCCTGTCCGGGTTCAACGCCGCCACGGGCGACGTGGACGGAATCTTCGGCGGCAGCGCCCAAACCCAGGTCCGCGACCTGCAGTGGAAGTGCTTCACACCGGTTCTCATGATCATCAGCGGCTGGTCCAAACAAACCAACCTCGTGAAACAGCCGTGGATCTTCGGCGAGCCTTACACAACCACCAACCGGAAATACCTGAAACTGAAGATGCGGCTCACTCCGTACTTGTATACGTATTGCCGCGAAGCGTATGACACCGGCCTGCCGACTGTCAGGGCCATGGTCCTTGAGTACCCCGATGACCCCGTGACGTATTCGAAACGAACCCAATACCAGTTCATGAGCGGCGAATGGCTCCTCGTCGCCCCCGTCTACGAGGATTCGCCCATCCGCAACGATATCTACCTTCCGGCCGGGAAATGGATCGATTTCTGGGACGGAAAGGAATACAACGGGCCTTCGGTCGTGAACGGATACGAGACGCCGCTGGACAGACTCCCGGTCTTCGTCAAGGCGGGCGCCATCATTCCCTTGTATCCGGAGATGCTTCACGACCGGGACAAAGCCAAGGATCCCGTGACGTTCGACGTCTATCCGTTCGGGAAATCGAGCTTTACGCTCTACGAAGACGACGGCGTGACCCAGGGTTACCGGGCGGGCGCTTTCGCCAGGACGACCGTCGAAGCGGAGGCCCCGAAATCGCTTGAGGCGGCCGGTTCGCAGATCAGCGTCAAGGTCGGGCCGGCCAAAGGAAAATATAAGGACGTGCCGGCGAGCCGCTCGTATGTCCTGGATGTCCACATCCCGGCCAAGCCGGCAGCGGTCAAGCTGAACGATAAAACTCTGCCGGGGCTTGAGAAGAGAGAGGAATTCCAAGCTGCGGCCGAAGGCTGGTTCTTCGATCCCCGGGATAGGCGTGGGATGCTCCATGTCAAAACAAAGGCGATCAGCTTGGCCGCCGGTTTCATCGTCAAGGTCGGCCTTTGAAGAGGGAGGGATATCACGATTGAATCTGGCTTGAAATTCTCCGGATGAATCCGGGGCTACTTGGACAGGAGTCTGCGCTCTTCCTCGAAATCGGCGTAGGTCAAGGCGATCTTCCTGAACTCATCCCGGACCCGCAGGAATACGTCCACGATATCAGGGTCAAAGAGTTTTCCTCTGGCCTGGGCGATGATTTCTTCGGCCTCGGAATGATGGAAGGCGGGTTTGTAAACGCGCTTGGAGATGAGGGCATCATAGACATCGGCGATGGCCATCAGCCGGCCGGGGATGGGAATATCCGCCTCGGAGCTGCCTTCCGGATATCCCGAGCCATCCCACTTTTCATGATGGGTGTAAGCCATCACCCGGGCGATCCCCAGGAATGGGGCGGCGGGCCTTCCCTTGAACGCTTTCTCCATCTGAACCAGGGTGTCTCGTCCGTAGGCCGTGTGCTTTTTCATCTCTTCGAATTCTTCGTGAGTCAGCTTTCCGGGCTTGAGCAGGATAGCGTCCCGCACGCCGACTTTGCCGATATCGTGCAACGGCGTGGATTTGAACAGCAGGTCGACGCTCTGATCGGTCAGGAAAGGGGAAAATTTATAGTGGGTGACAAGGTGTTCAACCAGGACCCGGACAAAATGTTGCGTCCGCTTGAGGTGGCCGCCCGTCTCATTGCCGCGCGTCTCGATCAGAGAGGTCAGGCTGAGGATGATCGCATCCTGGGTCAGCGCCAGCTCTTCCGTCCCTTCCTGGACTTTCTTCTCCAGCCTGACATTTTCATCCTCCAAGGCTTCCTTGGCGTCTTTGAGCTCCAGGTGAGTCCTCACCCGGGCCAGGACGATCGGAGGGCTGACGGGCTTGGTGATATAATCGACCGCCCCCAGGTCGAAGCCCATGGTCTCATCTTCGACGCGGCTTTTGGCCGTCATGAAGATGACGGGAATGTTCTTTGTTTTGTCATCCGCCTTGAGTTTCCGGCAGACCTCATAACCATCCATGCCGGGCATGATGATATCGAGAAGAATGAGGTCCGGCGGGGCATCCGAGCTGGCGATTTCCAATGCGCTCAATCCGCTATGAGCGATGTCCGACTGATAATACGGTTTTAGGACGCCTTCCAGGAATTTGGCATTCACCGGGGAATCCTCAATGATCAGGATCTTATGCTGTCGGTGTATTTTCTCCATGCCCTTTCTCCCTGCGCCTCATGTTCTCAGCCTGACCTGATCCTCACTATTTTACCACGGATCATGCCGGATTCCTAGACTCTGGGCTTTCGATCGTCGGGACGATAGCGTTTCGAGATGAGGAATTTCAATATATTGATAATCCCCGGGATATTGTTTATGATGGTTAAACCTGTAAAGACGGTCATTTGGATGACCCAACCAAAAATCGGCTCTTACCGCTGGCGCATCCTGGCCCTGCTTTTCATGGCCACGACCATCAACTACATGGATCGGAGCATCCTCGGGGTTTTAGGGCCGACCCTCCGCGACCACGTCTTCTCCTGGACCAACCAGCAATACGCCAACATCAACATCGCTTTTAAGATCGCCTATGCCGTCGGCCTCCTGACGATGGGCGCCTTCATCGACCGGCTGGGGACGAAAAAAGGATATCTCTATTCGATCGGCACTTGGAGCGTCTTCAGCCTGCTCCACGCCCTGGTCACCAAGGGCATGGGCTGGATGGGTTTTGCCGTCGCCCGCTTCGGCCTGGGGTTCGGCGAATCCGGCAACTTTCCCGCCTGCATCAAGACGGTCGCCGAATGGTTCCCGAAAAAGGAACGGGCTCTGGCCACCGGCATCTTCAATGCCGGCACCAATGTCGGGGCCATCCTCACGCCGCTGGTCATTCCCTTGATCGTCAGCAGCCAGGGAGAACACTGGCAACGGGCCTTTCTGGTCACGGCCGTTTTCAGCGCGACCTGGGTCGTCCTTTGGCTCCGGACTTATCAGAAACCCGAGTCGCACCCCAAGCTTTCGGCGGCCGAGCTGGATCATATTCTCAGCGATTCCGCCGCCGAGACCTTGGACAGGCTGCCCTGGTCGAAAGTCCTGCCCGTCAAGGAAACCTGGGCCTTCGCCGTGGCCAAGATTCCGGATGCCGTTTGGTATTTTTATTTGTTCTGGGGCGGGTTCTTCCTGAACGCCCAATTCGGGCTCGAGCTCAGGGGACTGGCCCTGCCGCTGGTCGTCATTTATGTCTTCGCCGACTTCGGCAGCATCGGCGGCGGCTGGCTGTCTTCGTTTTTCATCAAAAAAGGCTGGCCGATCAACCGGGCTCGGAAGACGACGCTGTTCCTCTGCGCGGCGTTCGTCATGCCCGTTGTCCTGGTCACCCAGACCTCCAACCAGTGGCTGGCCGTGGCCCTCATGGCCATGGCCGCGGCCGGTCATCAGGCTTGGTCCGCCAACGCGTTCACCTTGGCCTCCGACGTCTTTCCGAAAAAAGCCACGGCCTCGGTCGTCGGCATCGGCGGCATGGTCGGCGCGCTGTCGGGCCTGCTGGCCGATTTCGGATTGGGGAAGGTTTTGGACCACAGCGGTCGGAAAGGCTATTTCTTCGCCTTCCTCATCGCCGGGCTGATCTACATGTTCGCCCTGCTCGTCGTCCACCTCATCATGCCCAGGATGACGCCCTTGGATGAAAACCTCAAGCCCGTCCGAGAATCCTGAAGAATGAACATGCCCCTTGATCGTTCGATAGACGCTGGGGAAAAATCGAGATAAGGAGCAACCATGAGTTTGAAAATTCTGCCGGCATCCGCAACAGAGTTCGACCTCCTCGCCCTTGGCGAATGCATGATTCGCTTCAGCCCCCCGGGGCATCAGAGGATCGAACTGACACCGATCTTCGAAGCCTACGCGGGCGGCGGGGAATACAACGTGTCCTACGCCCTCTCGCGCTATGGGCTGAGAACCGGCTGGGTCTCTCGCCTGGTGGATAATCCGTTGGGCGCCTTCATTCGGAACCATGCCCAAGCCAGTGGCATGGACATCAGCGAAGTCCTGTGGGTCCCCTACGACGGCGCAGGCCGGGCCGACCGCATCGGGCTGAATTTCACCGAAGTGGGGATCGGCGTCCGCGGCAGCGTCACGCTCTATGACCGAGGCCATACGGCCGTCTCCCATATGAAACCCGGGGACGTGGATTGGACGAGGATCTTCGGGCAGCGCAAAGCCCGTTGGTTCCATACCGGCGGCATCTTCGCCGCCCTGAGCGATTCCTGTGCCGAGGTGACTCTGGAAGCCATGAAAGCCGCCCGCAGGGCGGGGACGATCGTCAGCTATGATCTGAATTTCCGGAGCAAGCTCTGGTCGAGCGAACAGGCCAGGGCCGTGACAAAAAAGATCGTCCCTTTTATCGATGTCCTGATCGGCAATGAGGAAGATTTCCATAAGGTCCTTGGCTTTGAGGTCGAAGGAACGGACGAAAGCCTGACGAAGCTTCCGGTCGAAGGATACAAAAAAATGGTCGGACGGGTCGTCTCGGCGTTTCCGCACATCCAAGCCGTGGGGACAACTCTTCGAGAAGTCGTCTCCGGGCTGGTCAACAACTGGTCGGCCATCATGGACTACGACGGGACGTTCTACCAGTCCCGGAAATACGAGAACCTCGAGGTGGAAGACCGTGTCGGCGGCGGCGACGGCTTCTGCAGCGGATTCATCTACGGCCTTTTGCATGATCTCTCTCCGCAGGAATGTGTGGAGATGGGGGCGGCCCATGGCGCTTTGCTCCAGAGCACCCGCGGCGACACGAGTATGGTGACCATGGAAGAAATCAAGCACGTGATGGGGGGCGGCAGCGCTCGGATCAAGCGTTAGCGACGCTCGACGGAATGGGATGAAGGCGGCCGGAAGGTAAGCGCAGGCCTACGCTCATCAGGGAAAGCGACTGTCTGTTTTCGGGCTGGCTCTCCTTGCGACGGACGTTTTCGCCCAGGCCGGGTCGGGTCCTATTTGGAAGGCCTGTCCGGTCGGGCCCCTCTGCGAAGGGAGCCGGTTTCCGCTTGATAGACCGCCTGTATTTTTTCCTGCTGGCCATGGGCTTGGGCTTCGTTGCGGCCATCCCTGTCGGCGGGTGATGCACCGGATCAAGCACTTCATTCCGATGAAAGCCTTGGGGAAAGTGTATTTCTGGCTGGGGATCGCGCTATTCTTGGTATCGTTCTACTTCGTGGTTAACGCCGTCAAATACTTTTCGGAGATCGTCTAATACAAACGCAATAAATAAAGTGACAATGTATGGGCGGCGCTTAGGCCGTCCAAAAGCCCCCGTAGCGGAGGGGGGCCCCGTCGGCTTTTCCGACGGGGGGAACCGACGGGACTGGTTCCCCGGGGCCCGGGGGCTACGGGCGGCTTAAGCGCCGCCCGAACGGGGATGTCATTTTAATTATTACGTTGATATTAGTCCGGCAGGATTACTCTTTGATGGCGCAGTAAACATAGGCCGGCGGCAGGTTTTTCCAGACGATCCGTGATACTTCCAGCCTGTCAAAATGATCGTGGAAAAGCCGTTTGAGCCTCGCGTTGCCTTTGGATTTTTTCCTATGAATGTATGTGTATGTCACGAACCTTCCCCCCGGAGAAAGCGATTCCTTGACCAGCTTCAGGATCTGTTCCTGGAGGTCCTCGCTCAACGCCGTTAAAGGAAGCCCGCTGACAATCGAGTCGCAATGCTGGATCTTGTGTTTCTTCATGTATTCTTTGAGACTCAAGGCATCATCATGATAAACGGTCGCCGCGGGGCATCTTTTCTTGGTGTGCTTGACAAATTTTCGGTTGATCTCTAATGAAAAGAATTTCGTCTGCGGCGGAATGCCTTTTATGATCTGCTCCGTGAACCCGCCGCTTCCCGGTCCCAGCTCGACGACCGTCTTGGCTTTGGCCAAATCGGCCATCTCGATGACGATCCTTGTCAATTCCTTGGAATCCGGAGCGATGGTGGCTGTGTTGAGAGGGTGCTTAATAAACTCGATGATGTGTTTGGCCATGGACGACACCTGGAGATGAATGGGAATCAGAGAAACAGGCTTTCTTTGGCGGCGGTGACGGTCTCCGCTCACGATTAGCATGACGCATAACGGGAAGAATGTTACCCAAGCGCAAACCTTCTGTCAACAAGATCAAGTGGCATCCTCATGCCGGCCTTCCTTCTGATTTGGGCGAATTAAGCTCAAAAAGCCCTTGTTGATCCCTGGAGCCCAGCCAGAAAAAGAAACGGAAAGGTTGTTTGCGGGAATCACCAACTCAACAAATCGATGGGCTGGAGATTCATAGGCCGTCGGGAGCAGGCTCAGCTTTGAGGGACGGGCGGCCTTTCCCTCCAAAAAATTCGGGGCCCCGAGAGACATAAAAAAGAAAAACGGCCAACGTCAGGACTCCCGTCAACATAAAAGGAAAGTGGATGCCGAGCGCATCGGATAAAAAACCCGAGACGAGCGTAACGGCGGCTCCTGACACGAGCTGGATGTTGGAAACCCAGCTAAAGGCCTGGGTCTGTCCCGAGGCCGGAACCGTCGAGCCGACGAAGGTATGGAGCGATGGATACGTCATTAAAAGAAATCCTCCGAACGCCAGCAGCCCCAAGACGGCCAGTGATTGGATAGGCGCCGCGCCGATCACAAACAGGCTGGCCGCCGCCCCGGCCAGGCTTGTCAGGAACACGGCTTTCCGGCCGAAGCGCCGGCTCCAGATTCCGTAGCCATAGCCCGTGATCGTTCCCAGCCCGATCCACAGGGCCAGGTAGAGCCCGGTCTGGCCTATGGGAATGCGGAATTTGTGATTGAGAAGCGAGGGAGCGTAATAAACCGTGACCGACCAGCCCATTCCTCCGAAAAAGAACCCGGGCACGAATCGCTTGATCGCTGCCAACGACCTGATCCAGGATGAGGTGCTGAGAGACGGCCGCTCTTGGCCCCGGGATGACACGCCCCGGAGGACCATCAGGCCGACGGTTCCGAGGAGCAGGGCGAACAAGCTCCAGGCGAAAAGAGGAAGTTTCCAATTCCAGCGCTGGGTGATGAAGCCGACCGATAGAAAGGCTAAGGCCACCCCTATGTTGCCCGATCCGCTCTGAATGCCCATGGCGTCGTCCAGAGCCTGGCCCGAACCCGACTGCGATTTGGAAACCCAGGCGATGACGATGGGATGGTAGAAGCTCGTAAACAGCCGGAGGAGGAGGAAGAACAAGAAAAGGGCGGCGAAGGACCGGCCGAGGGGGACAAGCGCCATCGACCCGCAAATTCCCACCAGGCTGACGAAGAGAAGATGTCTGTATTCATAGCGGTAGGAAAGCCGGACGATGAAGAACTGGACGAGGAAGGTCGCCAGCATGCCCAGGTTGGACAGAAGGCCGATCTGGGAATAGCTGGTGATCATGAAGCGCTGGTTGTAGAGAATCGGGAAGATCATGGGCGTGATGACCGTCGAGGCATCAGTCAGGGCGTGGAATAGCGATGCGGCCAGCAGGATCTTTTTTTTCACGGCTGAAAAACGATACTTTATCACGCCGGGAACGGCCGCTGCAAGAAATTTTACGGGTTTATCGCGGCCGATTCCTTTTCAAAGAGCGGATTTTTTCAGCCAAGAAAGAAGCTGGGACGCGCCCGTAAAATAGAGGGCGGATGATACTGGTGGCAGGGTCACCTCGAAGGAGTCGGCGTTCCTGGCCAGTGTTTTATGTTCAAAAAGGTCATAGATTTCTTCGACTGTCTGGGGCAGCCTGAAAATCCGCGGTCCGCCGGAAACCGTATGGACTCCTAAAAGCTGGGGCGTGGCATACAGGACATCGCCGGCATCGTTAAAGATGTGGACGCCGGCAAAACGGGCGATATTCCGAAGGACGACCGCAGGAATATTGGGCGCGGCCGCGTAGACCGAAGTCCATTCAGGATAGGCCTTGACGGCGAACCCGGGCTTGCAGTCGCCCTGCGAATAGACGACCTGGCCAAGGATTTTTGCCTCTGGGTCATCGACATGAAAAATAGGAGCCAATTTGTTGTTCGTCCCCCAGACGAGATCCTGGGGGAGGCCGGCCGTGATGGGATGGGTGAAATCGGTGATGTGGACCAGGGGTCCCCAGGGCTGTTCGCCCAGGCCGAGCTTCAACCCGGTCAGCTCCTCGATATTTTTTAAGGACAGGTCATTTTGAATGTATCCCGGCGCATAGATCCAGAGGGCGGTGCTTTTCGCTCTCCGGATCTGCCGCTTGAGCGCTTCGCGCCGTTTCTGATCGAGCCTGAAGGCGTTGAGAAAAACATAAAGCTTGTAGGGCTTGAGGTGGCCTTCGACCAGATCCTGGAGCAGATAGAGATCGAACGGTGCTCCCGTTTTCGGCAGCCCCCAGAGCCGCTGCTGGAAGATCAAGGGGATATCCAGGTGATATCGGCACGATTCGTAGTAGAAGCTCTCGTCGTCGATGAGCACCGCCATCTCCGCGCTCGGCGCGAGGTCGAGGTCGAGGGCAAAAGTCCCCAGTTTCTGAAAGCTTTTGAGAAGCGGCGCGAAAGCCGGTTCTTTGACGGGATCGACCTTCCAGGAAGCCCACCAGACGCCCTGACCATGGGTCAGGTCCTGGGCCAGGTTGCGCCGCAAAAGAGCAATGCTCTCCCCCAGGGAGTTCGCCCGGCCGTAATGGATATCGTCTTGGTCGACGTGCGTCCGCGTGTCGTCTTCGACGAGACAGAGCTTGCCGTGAAGCCTCACGGATTCGGAGGGCAGCATGCTCGGCCCGTCACCGCCGATGCCGCGATAGCCGTAGCTGTATGGGCTGGCCAGGAAGTCCACATAGGGCGAGGCGAGGACTTTGCTCAGACCGAGATGTCCGCTTCGTTGATACGTCGAGTAATCGCTGTCCGGCCGCTCCTTGAAGAATCCGCCGTTCCAGGAGAGGTCCATCAGATAGCCGTAGAATGCGCCGGCCAGTTTTGTCCCTCGTCCGGCTTCCTTGGCCGTTCGACAAAAATCGATGACGCAGTCCGCGCAGAGCTCGGCCAGGCAACGAAAATAATCGATGACGTTCTGCTCCCCGGCGGGGTCGCGGAAAGTGTAGCGCTTGGCCAGCAGCTGGGCTTCGGCGCCCGGCACTTCGGCCGTTTCAAAAGATGCGTTGGGCCGGTTCCAGGACCGGCGAAGCTCGGCACGATCGCCGCCATAGCGATCCCGGAGCCAGCCTCGGAAATGTTGGCGCATGGGCTCGCTGTAATCACCGCACGGCGTATACATGGAGCTTTCGCCTTTGACCCATTCGCCGGTATGGCCGGCGCCGACCTGATAGGAGAGGACCCGGTCGGCCAGGCCGACTTTTTCAAAATGCTTTGCATAGGCGCGGAGGAAATTCTTGGCTTGCTCGCGCCAGACTCTCGAGGCGAAAGATTGACCGTTCCTTCTCGTGTCCGAGAGGATTTCGCACTCCTGCGGATACTCGTTCTCCCACCAGTCGGCGTGGCCTGTCTCGAGGTAAATGCGCAGGTGAAAAAGGGCTTGGGGGTCGGCCTCGAGGATGCGGCCGAAGCGGGCTTCGACGGTGGAAAAATCAAACGGATTGGCCGGAGAAGTCTTGGGCCCGATCCATTCCGTGCCCTTGCCGACGTCAAAAGCGTAGATGTGGATGCCTGTCTCTTTGTTGGCCTTAGCCTGCCGGGAAAAATCCCATCTGTCGGGCGTGGGGGCGGAAACCCAGTGAATGCCGGCAAACGTCGGCCGTCCGTTCAGAAACAAGACCGGCCGCCCATGATGGATTCTGACCTCGGCACGCAAAGACCGTGGAGGACTTGATGGTTCTTTCTGAAGACCGCCCGGTTTCCAGAAAACTTCGGTTTTTGCCAGGCTGGTGACGCCGGCCAAGGCTCCGGGAATCATGACCAGGACATCCCGTCTTTTCATGCCGATCTCCGACCTTTCCTGTGGGGAAAAATTATCTGGGAAATAATCCGGAGACAGCCTCGCTCCCCATCCGGGTTTTTCAGGATAAACTCTCCATGGTCGCTTCAGCCGTCTCCGGATCGCTTCCCTTTCCTGCCCACACGAAATGGAAGCGATCCATAATTTTTAATTTCGATTCTTCTCTTCTGCTTATCCTTCCCCCGTAATCCGCCAAGATGGTAGAGAAGCGTCCTATTTGATGAGCAAGAACGCGTAGCGGTCCATGGACTCGCCGTATTCCGCAAGGACATGGATGGGATAGCCGACTTTCCTGACCGTCGAATAGACATCGACGGCCAGCGCTTCGGGGGCGGGGCGCGCCATCCGCGGCTCCTTGCAGGTTTCGCGCTTCGAGGAGCATTCGGCGCAAAGGTTGCAGCTGTCCATGAAGAGAAGGAAAGCCCGTTCGTGGCCGGAAAGAAAGACCTCTTTTTCCAGTTTGAGGAGTTTCAAGTTCGTTTTCCAGGACCAGGCGAAGCGGTCCTCGGGCTTGCGGACCTTCTTCTCAAAATGAAAGATCACGGCTTTGTTGTATTCCCTGAAAAACCGCCTGGACTCGACGACCGACGGCGTGTTGGGAGGACAGACGGCCGTCCTCCCGTATTCGCCGCAGCCAAACATGCACTTCATCCTGACCCACTGCGAAACGACGATTTTTTCCGGGTCGATCCAGCGAAAATCGGAGAACCCATTTTTCGCGAACATTTGTTCGAGTTTTTTTTGGCTGGTCATGGGCCACATCCTTTGTTCGAAACTAGGGACATTATAACATACCAGGACGATGGTTAAATTCACCTAGGGTTCTCTTCAGCTCAAACATTTCCAGAATCCATTGTCGGATGCCGCGTCGGAAGTATCTTCGGATACGCGATTTCAAAGAGGCGTTGGCATCGCCCCCAGCCCCCTGGGGAACCAGTCCCGTCGGTTCCCCCCGTCGAAAAGTCGACGGGGCCCCCCTCCGCTATGGGGCCTTAGGGCGATGCCAACGCCTCTTTGAAATCATTCAAACGGAGATGCCTACTGGCGCGCCACGATGCTA